>ERZ795056.1145-NODE-1145-length-31340-cov-9.455490_pt1 | contig 31340 bp, 29 predicted proteins | sample MGYA00375140_ERZ795056 | MGnify/ENA primary metagenome ERZ795056 (study PRJEB30185, sample SAMN05720227) | activated sludge metagenome | isolation source: Anaerobic digester | place: USA | collected 2015-03-09 ... | reverse complement strand
CCACCCATTGTCCCCAATTTGGGGGTGCAAAGGTAAGGGATAATGGTAAATGAAGCATAATCAGGTCCATCAGACTGATTTGCCGGAAAATGGCTGTCCGCTGAACACTTTGTTTATTTCAGGATTTGTTCATCCGTTGGCACCAAATATGCGGCCTGTCGAAAGAGGCAATCCTGAAAATCCTAAAATATTGTTGCACAAATAATACCGCTGATATGGTTTTTTCCCTACTTTAACGGCCCAAACGATTGAGCAATCCCCACGGGGGAAAAACTTGTCCATTTTATGCATCTAACAGGTAATCATGTATTTGCGGCACCACCCGAAAAGGTTTGGGCCTTGTTGATGGATACCCCTACACTGGCCAAACTTGTGCCGGGAATAACCTCGCTTGAACTGGTAGAAGAAAACAAATACAAAGCGTTGCTTGGGGTAAAATTAGGCCCGGTAAATGCCAATTTCGTTGGCCATTTGCAACTTGAAGACCTGAAGCCTCCGCATAGCTTTACCATGAAAGTGCAGCAAAACAGTAAAGTAGGCAATGCGGCTGCTACCATTGGCATCGGGTTGCAATCTGTGGATGGTAAACAAACCGAAGTAAGTTTTGAGGGTGATGTTAGGTTGTCGGGTATGCTTGCAACCATGGGTCAAAGGCTTATTGGCAGTGTAGCCCAAACATTGAGCAAGCAGTTTTTTCAGAATTTGGAAAAGGAGTTATAACAGGTTAAGGGCCTTTATTCAAAAGGGTTATACTTATTTTTTTACATACAAAACGATTGTTTCCATGCTTGTACCCATTTCAGTTACAGTAAACGGTAAGCATTACCGGCACGAGGTTGAACCCCGCCTGCTGTTGGTGCAATACCTGCGCGATGTGCTGCGCCTTACCGGCACCCATGTTGGCTGCGATACAAGCGGCTGCGGCGCCTGCACCATTCATGTGAATGGCAATTCAACCAAAAGTTGTACCATGCTTGCCGTTCAGGCCGATGGCTGCGAAGTAACCACCATTGAAGGGCTTGCCCAAAATGGGGAGCTCCATCCTTTGCAGGAAGCTTTTAAAGAGTGTCATGGCCTGCAGTGCGGTTTTTGCACACCCGGCATGATCATGGTTTCGGCCGACCTGCTTTCGCACAATCCCGATCCGGACGAGGCAGAAATAAGGGCTGCCCTCGAAGGCAATATCTGCCGCTGTACCGGCTATCATAATATTGTAAAATCTGTGCAGCATGCTGCCGCCAAAATGCAGGAGGAGGTAACCGTATGAGTGTAACTAATGGATATATCGGAAAAAGCATTAAGCGTGTGGAAGACAAGCGCTTTACTACCGGCATGGGACAATACACGGATGATATTGTATTACCCGGTCAAACTTATGCAAGCTTTGTTCGCAGCCCCTACGGTCATGCAAAAATTTTGAGTATTGACCTGAGTGAGGCCAAAAACATGTCCGGCGTAATTGCCATTTACACCGGCGATGATGTAAAGGACCTGAACGGGGTACCTTGTGGCTGGCAGGTAAACTTTAAAAGTGGCGAAACCATGCGCGAGCCCAAACATCCGTTGCTGGTGCACGACAAGGCGCGCCATTTGGGCGATCCGGTGGCCGTGGTAATTGCCGAAAGCCTTGCCGAAGCCATAGATGCCGCACAGGCGGTAATGGTAGACTATGAAGAATTGCCTGCAGTGGTAAATGCCTTTGAAGCCGCCAAGCCCGGTGCGCCAAGGGTACACGACGAATTGCCGGATAATATTGTATTCGATTGGGCACTCGGAAACCCAATTGAAGAAGTGGATGCCGCTATTGCCGCATCGGCACATGTTACCTCGCTTGATTTTGTAAACCAACGGGTGGTACCCAATGCCATGGAGCCAAGGGCTTACAATGCCTCTTACGATGGTACCAACGATAAATATGTATTGTACACAAGTACACAGAACCCGCACCTGATCCGCCTGCTGATGTGCGCTTTTGTACTGGGCCTGCCCGAGCATAAGGTACGCGTGGTTGGGCCCGATGTGGGGGGCGGTTTTGGCAGCAAAATTTATCATTATACCGAGGAAGCGCTGCTTACCTGGGCCACCAAACAAATTGGCCGCCCGGTAAAATGGACAAGCTCCCGCAGCGAAGCCTTTTTGCTTGATGCCCATGGCCGCGACCATATTACAAAAGCTGACATGGGTTTTGATGCCGATGGAAATGTTACCGCGCTTCGTGTAAAAACCTATGCCAATATAGGCGCTTACCTGTCCACTTTTTCTACAGCGGTGCCTACCTATTTGCATGGTACCCTGTTGCAGGGCCTGTACACCACACCCAAAATTAATGTGGATGTAACTGCCGTAATGACCAATACAACCGCGGTGGATGCTTACCGTGGCGCCGGACGCCCCGAAGCTACCTACCTGCTGGAACGTCTGATGGAACTGGCTGCCCATGAAATGGGGATGGACCCGGTACAATTACGATTGCAAAACTTTATTCCTCCTTTTGACGGAGTTACCCAACCCGGCTATCAAACACAGGTAGCGCTTCAATACGATAGCGGTAACTACCATGGGGTGCTGAACAAGGGTATTGAAATGCTGGATTATGCAGGGTTCCGCCAAATGCAGAAAGAAGCTGCCAATAGTGGTAAACTGCTTGGCGTTGGCTTTAGCACCTACATTGAAGCTTGCGGAATTGCTCCTTCTGCCGTAGTAGGTTCACTCGGTGCAAGGGCAGGTTTGTTCGAAGTAGGGCAGGTGCGCGTGCAGCCTACCGGAAAAGTGAGTGTGTTCACCGGTTCGCACAGCCATGGGCAGGGACACGAAACCACGTTTGCACAGGTAGTGGCCGATAAACTCGGCATTGCCATGGAAGATGTGGAAATTATTCATGGGGACAGCGAAAGTGTGGCCTTTGGCATGGGCACCTACGGAAGCCGCAGCCTTGCCGTGGGCGGTTCGGCCATTGTAAAAAGCATTGATAAAATTGTAGAAAAGGGCAAAAAGATAGCAGCGCATAAACTGGAAGCGAGTGCAGGCGATATGGAGTTTGCCAACGGTAAGTTTACGGTAAAAGGCACAGACAAATCGCTGTCATTTGCCGATATTGCCTTAACTGCCTACGTGCCGCATGTATATCCCGCCGACCTTGAGCCCGGACTTGATTTCAGCAGCTTTTACGATCCGGCCAACTTTACTTATCCCTTTGGCTGCCATATTGCCGTGGTAGAAGTGGATAAGGAAACCGGAAAAGTGACACTCAAACGTTTTATTGCCGTAGACGATGTGGGCAATATCATCAACCCCATGATAGTTGAAGGGCAAATACATGGCGGTGTGGTTCAGGGTGTTGGGCAGGCCTTGTTTGAAGGTGCCATTTACGACGAAGGCGGGCAATTACTCAACGGTTCGTACATGGATTACTGCATGCCGCGTGCCGACGATTTCCCCTTCTTTGAAACCGCCAACCAGGTAACGCCCTGCCCGCACAACCCGTTGGGGGTAAAGGGGGCCGGCGAAGCAGGTTGCATTGGCAGTACACCCGCCGTGGTAAATGCCGTGCTTGATGCGTTGTGGAGCGGGGGGCACCAGGTGCGTGATATCCTGATGCCACTTACACCGGAGAGGGTTTGGACGGCGATGAATGCGTGAACAGGCAATTGGCAATAAGCAATTGGCAAATGAGAGCGTTTGGGATTTGGTTTGATCTCTTCATTTAAAAATTGATTTTATAATTCCAATTCATTCATTGACTTATTGACTTCCAGGATAAATATTAAATCTAAAATCTACAATATTAAATAATCATGATTCCCGCAACTTTCGGATATACCAAAGCCTCTTCGGTGGAAGAAGCCATAGCCGCACTCGCCGATGGCGATGCCAAAATTCTGGCCGGTGGCCATAGCCTGCTGCCTGCTATGAAATTGCGCCTGAATATGGCAGGCAAACTCGTGGATATTTCCAAACTGGAAGCGCTGAAAGGCGTGAGGTTAGAAAATAATGAAATTGTAATTGGGTCAGCCACCACGCATGCAACAATCAGCAATAATCAATTAATAAAGGAACACCTCTCCTTTTTTGCCGAAGGCGCGCAGCATATTGGCGATGTACAGGTACGCAACCACGGTACCATTGGCGGCAGCCTCGCCCATGCCGACCCAGGCGCCGACTGGCCGGCACTTGTACTGGCTGCTGACGCTACCATTGAAGTACAGGGCGCTTCGGGTAAAAGAAAGATTCCTGCCGCCGATTTCTTCCAGGGGCTGTTTGCCACAGCACTTGCAGAAGATGAAATTATAACGGCCATTCGCGTTCCGGTACCTGCTGCAGGTTCCAAAAGCGCCTATTTAAAGTTTGTGCAACCTGCCTCAAGATTTGCAATAGTGGGATGTGCGGTAATGAAGCCGGCAAGTGGTGGTATCCGCATCGCATTTACCGGGGTAAGCGATACCCCTTTTCGCGATGCTGCCGCAGAAACTGCCTACAACAAAGTAGGTATTGACGATGCCTGTAATGCCGCTGTAGGGCACGTAACCATTATGGGCGACCATTATGCTTCGGAACACTACCGCAAGCATTTGGCGAAGGTGTATTTGAAGAAGGCGTTGGAGGCGGTTGGTTGATTTTTTGCTACAAAGACACGAAGGCACAAAGGAGCACGAGGCCATAAATTTGGAATTTTCGTGCATTTGTGCCTTTGTGGCATATTTGAATTTATGAACATTAAGCTCGACGATATCAAATCCATGCTCTCTACCCAGGGCTACATTACCGACGAACGGGTAGCCATGAGCGTGTACCTGAGTCTGCAACTCGAAAAACCACTGCTGATAGAAGGCCCGGCCGGTGTGGGAAAAACCGAAATTGCCAAAGTAATGGCCCGGGCGCTTGAAACCGACCTTATCCGGCTGCAATGTTACGAAGGCCTCGATGCCACCCATGCACTGTACGAATGGAACTACCAACGGCAACTGCTGCACCTGAAAATGACGGAACATGGCAAACAAAGCCTTGAGGAAAGGGAAAAAACCATTTTCAGTGATAGCTTTTTAATGAAACGCCCTTTGCTGCAAGCCATTACCCACCATAAGAAACCCGTGCTGCTGATTGACGAAATTGACCGCAGTGATGAGGAATTTGAGAGTTTTTTGCTTGAAGTGTTGAGTGACTGGCAAATAACTATCCCGGAAACGGGTACCATCCTTGCTACCCATATACCGCAGGTAATACTTACCGGCAACCGAACAAGGGAACTTAGCGAAGCCCTTCGCCGCCGTTGCCTGTACCTGTATATTGATTACCCTGGTTTTGAAAAAGAATGGCTGATCGTAAAAACGAGGTTGCCAGATATGGATGCCAAACTGGCCACTGAAATATGTAATTTCATGCAGGCATTACGGCAAATGCAACTGGAGAAAACACCCGGTGTATCCGAAACGCTTGACTGGGCATTGGCTCTAAGCGGGTTGCACATTGATCATCTCGACAAAACCATCATCGAACAAACACTTGGCGTAGTTCTCAAAGACTGGCGCGATACCCGGCAGGTACAACTCAGCCTGAGCGAGCTTATGGAAAAAACGGGGGTCATTTCCAAATTAGTAAATACCTGATCGGCCAAGCTTTCAAACTCAGTAAGGATTGCATAACAAAAGGAAAAAATTAAATATTACCTCTTAAATATTAAATGTTAATCCGTCAAACTTCCCTCACCGCCAACATCGTGCAATTCTGCCGCTACCTGCGTCAGCACGATTTTACCATGGGGGTGGAAGAAGAATCGCTGGCGCTGAATGCGCTCAAACATATTGATTACCGAAGCAGGGATGTTTTTAAACAGGCACTGCGGGCCGTACTTTGCCGCAGCAGATCCCAGGTTTCGGCATTCGACCAACTGTTTGCAGATTATTGGAAAGAACTGGAAAAGGCGGTGGATGCCAAAACAGTTCAAAAGGAAAAAAAGGAACCCAAACCAATGCAGCAGCAGGCGCAGGCATTCAAAGCGCTCAAAAGCTGGCTGCATGGCAACAAAACTGATGAAACCGAAACCACAGCCGCTTACAGCCTGCACGAAAGTCTTTCGCGCAAGGATTTTTCGATGGTAGCCCCCGATGAACTACCCGAACTGACCCAATACCTGAAAGCCCTGGCCAAACGGCTTGCGGCCCACACCAACAGGCGATACCGGGCCGATGCCGGCGGTAACAAGCCCGACCTGCGGAAAACACTGCGCAACAACATGCGCCGTGGTGGCGAACTGCTGCAACTTGCCTGGCGAAAACGTAAACCCAACCGCACACGGCTGGTGTTGCTATGCGATGTAAGTCAAAGCATGGAATTGTACACTTCCTTTCTCCTGCAGTTTATGTACGGTTTTCAGCAGGCCTACAGCCGTACCCAAACCTTTGCCTTTGGCACTACTTTACAGGAAATTACCCCGGTGCTGGCCAAAAATGATTTTGCAACTGCTATGCGCAAAATAAGCAGCCAAAACCAGGGCTGGAGCGGCGGCACGCGGATTGGAACATGCTTAATGCACTTTGTAAGCCAATACGGAAAGCGGTTGATCAACAAAAAAACTGTGGTCATCATTTTAAGTGATGGCTGGGACCAAGGCGATACCTCCGTCATCCCGGAAAGCATGGGCTGGCTGAAAACCCATAGCCGCAAAATAATCTGGCTGAACCCACTCGCCGGATTCGACCGGTACCAACCCGATACGGCAGGTATGCAGGCGGCTCTTCCCTATATTCATGTGCTGGCACCTGTGCATAACCTGCAAAGTTTACGGCGGCTTGCACAGTACCTGTAAAAGGTTTTGCAAAATCTTACCAAACCACCTTGGATGGAATTGAGGTAATTTGCGGATTATCGGTTTAATGCATTTTATAAATCATCTACATGTCTGCAAAAATTCTATGGGTTGACGACGAAATTGACAGCCTGAAAAGCCATATCCTTTTCCTGAACAACAAAGGCTACGAAGTTCACAGCTTAACCAACGGCTTTGATGCCATTGACTATGTGCAGGAAAATCCCGTAGATGTAGTGCTGCTTGATGAAAGCATGCCCGGGCTTACCGGGCTGGAAACGCTTGCAAAGATCAAGTCGTTTAAACCCAGCCTGCCCGTGGTGCTGATTACCAAGAATGAAACCGAAAACCTGATGGAAGAAGCCATTGGCAGCCAGATAAGCGATTACCTGATAAAGCCGGTTAACCCCAACCAGGTGCTGCTGAGCCTTAAGAAGATACTCGACAACAAACGGCTGATTGGCGAAAAAACAACCTCAGCTTATCAGCAGGATTTCCGCAACCTGTTTATGGCGCTAAACAGCAGCCCCGACCATAAGGAATGGCGCGATATTTACAAAAAGCTGGTGTACTGGGAAATGGAAATGGACAAAAGCGACAGTCCCGAAATGCGCGAAGTGTTCCAGACCCAGAAGCAGGAGGCCAATGTAGAGTTCTTTAAATTCGTGAGCCGCCATTATGCCGAGTGGGTAAACCCAAAAACCAAGGATGCGCCGGTAATGAGCCATACCTTGTTCAAGGAAAAAGTAATGCCCGAGGTAAAACCAGGCGTAAGCACCTTTTTTGTACTGATAGATAACCTGCGGCTCGATCAGTGGCGTGCCATACAACCCGTTTTCAGCGAACTGTTCCGCGTGGTAGAAGAAGATACCTTTTTCTCTATTTTACCCACGGCGACCCAATACGCACGCAATGCCATTTTTGCTGGCCTGCTGCCTATTGATATCGAAAAAAAGTTTCCGCAGGACTGGAAATATGATGATGAAGAGGGTGGAAAAAACCTGAAAGAAGACCAGTTTTTTAAGGCACATTTAAAAAGGCTTGGCAAAGAAAACCTGCGTACAAGCTACACCAAAATATTAACCAACGAAGCAGGGCAGCATTTGGTAACCAATATCCATAACCTGCTGAACAACGACCTGAATGTGATCGTGTACAATTTTGTGGATATGATGAGCCATGCCCGCACCGATATGGAGGTACTGAAAGAGCTTGCCAACGACGAGCGCAGCTACCGCAGCATCACCAAAAGCTGGTTTGAACACAGCCCGCTGTACGAAGCGCTGAAGAGGATTGCCGATAAAAACATCCGGATTGTACTTGCCACCGACCACGGCAGCATAAGGGTGCAAACCCCCGCCAAGGTAATTGGCGACCGGGCCACTACCACCAATATCCGGTACAAGCATGGCCGCAACCTGAACTATGAAGCAAAAGACGTTCTTGCTTTCCGCAATCCTGCAGACGGGGGATTGCCTACGCCCAATATTAATTCATCGTACATTTTTGCCCGGGAAGACAAATTTCTTTGCTACCCCAACAACTATAACCATTTTGTAAACTACTACAAAAATACGTTTCAGCATGGCGGGTTAAGTTTGGAGGAAATGATTGTGCCGGTAGTGGTGATGGAGCCGAAGTAGGGATGGTTTTCATAGGGGTTGGTGAGGTAATCAACCCTCTAAGAAGAGGACACCAACAAATGAATCGAAATCCCTGTTTATTTTCAGTAAATTTTATTGTGTTTGTGCCGTTGGTGCAAATAGAGCCTGGGGAGGAGCGGCATACCAGGCATTCAGTGAAATAATAAACATTACTATCATGCTGGGGTACTTTAAAAATCATTGAATTATTGGGAACTACTCTTAATAACCTAAAGCACTTTACTCCTTTTCAAAATAGAAGTTAGAAATTTTAGCTCAGCATCACCAATAACCCTGCCATGAAAATCAATTTGATTATAAAAGCTGAACGCCTCAACTTTCTTTTGAAGTAGATTAGAATAGAAGGAGGAAACATTGAATTCTATAAAAATGACCTTTCCATGACCAAGACTGTCATAGTAATTTGAAATTGAAAATTTGGTGTTTTTTACCTTTTGGGAAAAATGGATATTTACTGATGATAAATTTAATTCCTCCTGAGAATTTGGCTTAACTATGGTATCAAAATATAAGGTTAGGACATTCCTGTTTGAATTAAACTCTTCCCTGATATTCTGAGTAGCCTTAGCCAAATTAAGGCTTGATTTTTTATAAAGTTTATTCCAAATACTATCACCTCCTGAAAGTCCTATTACCATATCATTATAGGGTAGCAAATGAAATATGGAGTCCTTTATTTTATCAAGCACATAAATGCTCTTTGAATCATACTTAATTACCTTTTCATTATCATTATAGGGAGCCTGATCTATCAAAATGGAAATATTTTCTGAATCGTAAAATATCATCGTATCGGGCCGTTCAGATATGCTAGACAAATAATTATCCGTACCGGGATACTTGTGAAAATATCGCTGGTTTATTATGGAAATTCTTTCAAATTCGGTTGGCTCTGAATCCTTTACTGTTATACCTTGAACCTCGTCACAACCAGCGATTGAGCAAATGACAAAAGTTATCAGGGTATGGAATAATAGGTTAATCATACTTCTCCATCAGTTTAATTGGTTTATCCTATCTTGAATTATTGAAACCCCGGCCATTTATTGTCGCATTTTAATGAATAGTACCAGCTATTTTAAAATAAGGGAAAATTTAGTTAAAAAGAGCGATGAACCCCCAGGCTTACAACCTCCCCGTCTGTATTTTCTTCGCCACCTCCTGCACATCATCCAGCACCCTCAGCAGGTTTTCGCCCCATAGTTTTTTAATCTGCTTTTTGGAATAACCCCGGCGAACAAGCTCCAGTGTAACATTAAAGGTCTCAGAGGCATCGTTCCAGCCCTCAAGGCCGCCACCGCCATCAAAGTCAGAACTGATTCCCACATGGTTGATGCCAATCTTTTTAACGAGGTAATCAATATGATCTACAAAATCGGCAACATCTACCGGTGGCGTTGTGGACTTTACCTCTTTTACGATCCGCTCATTGGCCTTTGCGGTAATGCCGGCGTATTTCTGATTGTATTGTTCGCGTGCTTCAGGGCTTAATTCTGTCTGTGCCCTTCGGGGCAAAACCTCAAAACCTTCCTGTTTTGCCACATCGGCAATTATTTCGTTTGACTTTGCCGCATAAGCAGCCGCCTTTTTGGTGTTTACATAGGTTTTAAATGCCACGGTTTGTACCACGCCATTTTTTTCTTTGATCATCATCAGCACTTCGTCATCCAGGTTGCGGGGTACATCGTTTAATGCCCTTGCCGATGAATGCGAGGCAATTACCGGAGCCCTCGACAATTGTATGGCCTGGATATTACTCGTTTTGGCTGGATGGGACAGGTCAACCATAATGCCCCATTTGTTCATTTCGGCAATTACTTCCCTGCCCAAAGGACTAAGGCCGTTGTGCTTCCATATGCTGTCCAACTCGCCCGTGTTGCTGTCGGCCAACTGACTGTGCCCATTGTGCGACAGCGACATATACCGGGCACCACGATCATAAAATTCTTTTACCCGGGTAATATCGGTGCCAACGGGATAACCGTTTTCCACGCCTATCATCGCTACTTTTTTACCCGAACGTAGTATTTTCCGAACCTCATCCGAAGTAAGCGCCAGCCCTATTTTATCAGGGGCTATTTCTTCGCAAAGCCTGTGGATTGCTTTAAATTTCGCATCGGCATTGGCATAGGCCTTGGCATAGCCTTCGGGGGTAAGTTCACCCTGACCGGTGTACACAATCAGCCAGCTTACATCCAATCCGCCTTCTACCATTTTTGGCAGGTTTACCTGTGTATTTAACCGCTGTGTATAATTTTTTTCAGGGGTAAAATTGGCTACATTAAAGTCGTTGTGGGTATCAATGGTGATGACACTTTCGTGGATGGCTTTGGCCTTTTTAATGAGTTTTTCTTCTACATTATTTGTTTGGGCAGAAGAAAAAAGAAAAGACGCCTGCAGGGCTAGTAAAATGGGAAATTTCATAAGTGGTATGGTTGTGGCTGATTAAAAATGAAAACTAATTGGATTTGACGCCACTTATACAAGAAATGGGTGGAAACCCATTACCACAAGCCTTACCCAAACACCTCCACAAACTTCTTCACCGTTTCCTCATCCGCCCCCTGCGCTTTCAAAATATTCTCCATCTGTGCCTTCGTAGAATCATGCGAGCCCGTTTCCATGGGCGCACCATCAATAGCTGCCTGGTACATTTTAATCGCTTCGTCATTTCTTTTCAACAGCAGGAAAGCTTCTGCAATACTTGCCGTTTTCCAGTAATCGCCGCTAACCGGTTCGGTGCCGGTCAGTTCGAGCGTTTTTTCGGCATATGTTTTTGTTTTTTCCTCATCTTTCAGAAACAGGCTTTTGGAGGCGGCATTAATAGCGGTATAATAATCATCAGGCGATTTCAGGAAGGCCTCTTCATAGTATTTCCTTGATTGTTTTAAATGGGCAATGTTTCCGGTTGCCTCATATTGTTTCATGCAGGCGCTGGCAAAAATGCCCATGGTTTCGGGGCCCATGTGGTTTTTCTGGTATAATTCGGCCATCAGCAGCATGGCATTTTCCACGTCATCATTTTCCTTTCGCCTCGTTAAGGCAAGTGCCCTCAGTTGCATGGGCCGGATGGATTTGGGAAAATCCTTTTCCAGTTCATCCAGCACTTCGAATGCCTGTGGATAAGCCTTCATTTTAATAAGACCTTCCACTACTTTGCAACCAAGCGAAGCGGTGCTATGCCAGGCTTCGCCTCCTGAATGAAACAAAGCCACGAGTTTAGAAGCGCTGCCAACCATAATGGCTGCAGCAATTTTGGCCGAGGCTGTCTTGGCTTCATCATCCTGCTGAAAGGCAAATTTTACTGCTTCTGCGCTCAGGCTTTGTCCTACCAATCCATGCACAAGCCTCATCAGGTCGCCGCCCCTTGGCCCGTCGGGGTAATTGGAAAAATCGAGGAACAACTGTGTTTGGGCAAAGGTGGGCAAAGGGGTGGCATCAATTTTTACAGGCAGTAAAAAGAAACTCTTATCCGATGTGGCTTTTTGCCTGAGCACATTGTATTCGTTTCTCACCCATTCCGAGTCGCGCGCATCGGTTGACCAAATCAACACCCCGGCCTGGCTTTTTTCAAGCGCATCTTCCAGTTTTGTTACAAGTGCATCGCCGGGTTTAAGTACATATTGGTCCAAAAATACCTTGAAGCCCAGTTCGGTCAGGGTATCATACAGGTTTAATACCCAACCCCGGTTTACCGATCGGTATGAAAGAAAAGCATGCCATTCCTTCCCGTCATTCAGGGGCCGTGGCGGAGGAAGCATTTTAAGAAATTCGGTACTGGCCATACAAGCAGTTTTTATAATTATTATGAGGGATATATTTATATAATGAAAATCCCGGGAAAATGTGCTTCTTCCACCTTCATGGCCGTAACTTTCCCATGCACTACAGCTCCCTTTTGCGCGGCCGCAAGGCCAATCTTATTTAATTCAAACCGGGTATCGGCTTCATCCATTTTCACCAATTGCTTTACCTCTGTTTCAGAAAAACTTTTACCGGTCAATGCATCGAGGGTTGCTTTTTCGAGCCAGGTATTGTAGCGGGTATAGGTAAGCAGGGGTTTGGGTGAATCAGGGGTACCCATAAAATCGGATGAAAGATCTCCGGTTTCACCATCTATTTCCCATGGCGTAAGGCAATTGCTCATCCACTGCACCATCAGTTGGTTGTGCCAGCTGCCGTCCTGCATAAACATATCGGGCAACTCGGAAGCCCAGTTCAGCAGGTGGTTCTTTTTAACATCTGCGGGAATTTTGTTCCATTTGCTCATCCCGGTTCCTACCGAAACAAGGAGTATATTGTTTTCGCCCATAGGCCAATGAAAAGGAAAACCTTTCAGCGTGGCCACCATCAGCAATTGCAATGCAGGGTTATTAGCCATACTAACCCCACCATCCACAAATGCCGCGGTTCTCATCCCGCCGCCTACATCTATCATCTGGGGTAAAAAATAACTTGGGGCGGCAGCGCTTGCGCGGATGGCATCCCTTAGCAGTATCTTACCATTGGTACCTTCTTTTGAATTGAAATACTTGCCCCCGGGATGATTAATGAGTGGCCACACACTATTGGTATCGGCCCGCTTGGCCACAATACACAGTCCTGTTTTAATGGTATCAACATTATCAAGCCGGATGTCGCCAAAAACAAGTTCAAGGTTTTCCTCAAGCGGGCCCGAATCATAAGAGGCTTTGGCAAATGCCCCGGGTTTAAAAATGTTGTACCATTTATTCTTTTGCCCGAATATTTTTCCACCGAGTTCAAAATACTTGTCGCGGATATCAGCTACTTTCCAACCCATTGCAAGACAGCCGGCAATAATGGAGCCCGTACTCGTGCCGCCAATCAGGTCGAAGTAATCCGAAAGACGGAAAGATTCCTTGTTTCCGTTCTGCTTTTTCAGAACAGCCTCTATCTCTTCAAGATAACCAAGTGTTAACGCCCCTCTTATTCCGCCACCATCCAATGCAAGAATACGTTTCGGTCCCGGCGCGTTAAACCGGTTCAGGAGTTGGTTTGCCATTGAATTTTTTTCTAAAATTAACCAATTTTCTTAGATTCACCAGAGTTTATAAAAAAAATTGATTTGTTATTTTTTTCAGCAGGAAAAGAGCGTGAAAAATGAGATGCCTATCTTTACCCCATGTTTAAAACCTACCGGAAAACGGCTACCGTAAGCGCCAAACTTTTTGAAAAGGGTGATGAAGATGGTTTTGCTCCCAGTAATGATGCGGCCGTTCCCCTGCAGTTTAAAACCCCTGAAACAGGTAGCGATGCCGGAACGGAGGTTCCCTTCATTACCACCCTGGAAAGTCAGCGGCATTTCGGTCGTTTTGGCCAGTACTATATTTGCCATGGACCTGCCAACGACCGGTGGCTGGTGGAAAAAAATATTTTTGAAAATACCTATCAGGAAGTTAAGGCAGAATAATTAACATCCTCCACGGAAAAATACCGTTGCAGTCTAAAAAACGATTTGGTTTATCTAGCCAAATGGTGCCATTATAATACCATCTGCCTGAAAAGTCTTTCAGCCTCTTCGTTGTACTGCCGGCAAAAGCCGGTATGCACTTTTGAAGTTTGAACGATAGTGCTGCGGGTAGCCGTAAGCCACCTGAAACGCTCCGGAACAGGAAGCATGGCAATCGGACCGGCTGTTGGTTCACCCTTGGCTATTCGTTCAAAGGCTTCCAGATGTTCGGCCACTTCGGCTATTTCAAGATGCGGAGCCAATAATTTTAACTTTGATTCAGGTAATATAAAACAAACCCGGAGAAATTTTGCGGAAGCGCCGTAAAGCACAATGCCCACATTAAGGAACTCCTCCCTTTCTACCCTTGGCACAACGCGTATCACCGCATATTCATATAATACCCGATCCTGCATTGTTGGCTTCATTTATAAAAACGGCAGACTTATCCCTGCGTTGCTTTAAAAAATAACTGTAGGCTTCCCGGAGGCCGGCCTCATTTTCAAATTCAGTTGAAGTTGTTAATCGGAGCCATTCAGACGGAAGCAGGGCCAAAATACCATCGATCCTTTCATCTGTCAATTGCTGCCTGCAATATTCGTCAGCCTGTTCAAGCTTGCCGGCAAAGGGGAGCAATACATGATTTTTAATCAGTGGGAAAGATTTGGCGCCATCCTGTTTCCAGTTTTTCCCTGAATGATGAAAATACAATGCCGCCCCATGATCAATCAGCCACAGTTCCCTGTTCCAAAAAAGCATGTTCGTGTTTTTGGCTGTCCGGTCCATATTCATCAGCCATGCATCAAGCCACACAATACGACTCGCTGTTTCTTCATCTACCTTATGTACGGCGGGATCAAAACTAATGGAGCCCGAAAGGTAATGCAGGGCAAGGTTTAGCCCCGTGCTAGCTTTCAGCAAATCCTGTATTTCCTCATCAGGCTCGGTACGGCCAAATCCTTCATCAAGATGAGCAAGCACAATTTCAGGCACCCTAAGCCCCAATACCCTTGCCGCCTCGCCGCCAATCAGTTCGGCTATCAGGGCTTTAATACCCTGCCCGGCACCCCTGAATTTGAGGGCATATAAAAACCCGTCATCCGCTTCGGCAATAGCCGGCATGGAACCACCCTCGCGAAGGGCCGTAACATAGCGGGTTACCCAAACAGACCGTATTTCCTGGTTATTTTGCATTGGTTCAGCCAACAAATTAACAGCTAAATTGGCAGTAACTATTTATTTTCAGGTATGTATGGGTCATCGCCCGCTTATCCCACATCATTGCACCGAAAATGGCCCTGAATTTTCCCTTTTTAAGATTTTTTTGAAGTAGTTGGTTTATATACTCCGTCCTAAATTTGCTTTCCTTTATTAAATTTCAAAGGAGTGGGATTGTGAACACCTGCCTGCAGTTACGAAACCCATCCCCCCACAATAGCAAATATGGCCATGGTTAAGAAAATTTTTAAGCGATTGTCAGTCCCCGTTTTATTATTCGTTTGCATAATGGCAGGCGCCCAAAAAACAGAGATGCTGTATGCTGATAGTTTACAAAAGCTAAAGGTGAACATTACCACTGCACCCATCCTGCACGACAGTATTTACAGTTATTTTCCAGCAAGGGCTGGCAATGGAACTACTGAAATAAATGTGTTGGTAAAAACAGACAGCTCAGGCAAAACGCTTTGGACAGCTTATCCTTTGCTGTACCCTGAAACAGAAACCAATACATACTACCGCCAGTACAAAAGGCTGATAAAGGGTGTGGATGGGAACTTGTACGGGCTGCTTGAAAACAACCGTATCATAAAAATAAACGACATAACCGGCAGTGTGGATTGGATGAAAACCGTTCATACAGGCTATGCAGATTACCTGAGGGATCAGATACTGGATTTTGACAGTCAGCACTTTTTGTTTACCAGGGCCGATTATAATACAGGCGAACTGGAGATCATCAAAGTAAGCAAGAACCTTGGGCAAAACGCAGACACGACCAGGTTATTCATGCCATCCCTTGGTGCCAATTTTGGCGGGGGAAGAACCTATGCCATTTACAAAAACGGATACAACCTGCTGGTAGCCACCAAGGACAGTTGCTTCAAATATGAAAGTTTTGAAAACCCTGTGTTGCTCTGGAAAGCACGCCATGGCATTGAATTTTTACAGGATGTGGCCAAAATTGACCTTGCAGGCAACCAGGTGCTGATTTTCGGAAATAAGTACAATGGCTTTCAGAATGGGTATATCACCTGTGTTGACCTGGAAACAGGCAATTTTTTCTGGACCTGCCGCAACCAGGGAACCTTTGATGTAAACTATGCTGACCATAAAATTAAAGATGGATTTATTTATACAGCCTGGAAACACCAGTATGTTGGCAGTACTTCAGAAAGATGCCTGGTTCATAAGGCAAGCCTGGCTACTGGAGTAATTCAGTGGCAGTTTAACCACTATTTCAGAACGCAGCCAGTAAATGTTGCCATCCAGGAAGGCATTACACAACTGATGCTGGATGATGCGTTTATTTACCTGACAGGATATGCTCAGCCTGATAATTACGATAAAAAGAGCTGGATATTCATGAAGCTTAACCAGGGAAACGGGGCTGTAATTGGCAAATCATTCATTGAAAACAGCGATCCCGACCGTGAATACCCAACCTGGTTTACCATGCGTTTTATTGGCGAACGCTTGTATGCAACAGGTTTTCAGTTTCTCAGGAATGCCACAATCAGTATCGATAAAAACCTTCAGCCGTCAGCACAGCCAAAACCAATTGCTGCTACCCTGCAGCATCCTTCTGCAGCTTTGGTTATCCATCCTTTTTCTGCCAGCAAAAAAATCATCGTACGCAGGCAGGGAAAGCAGTTGATGGCCGAAATGACGGATCCCTTCTACAACCCAATTTGGCAATACCCCCTTGGAAACAGCATTGATTTTTTCGAACCAACTTCCAGGATATTTGTGGGCGACAGCAACCAGCATATTTATATTGGTGCGCGCCGTTACGCCTATTATAACAACGATTTCTTCTTTTACCATCGGTCCTATACGGATTCCCTGTTCATTTTCAAACTGGACAGCAATGGCCAATTAATAAGAAGATATATGTACGATGACGATCCTGGTGTAATGCCTGAAGGGTTTTTCCAGGATTCTTCAAGAAGACACTGGAGGGTTTACCAGTCTGCCAACGTGGAATACAGCAACCCCATGGATACGCTTGTAACAGGGCCCTTCGACCTGGTGAACCCACGCCCTTATTTCACACCCTGGAGAAGAACGATTTTTCCCTACAGGGGCGACTCTGTGGCCATGTTTAGGGAAAGGGGGTATTATGGTGGGGCTGCCTTTACAATCCAGGGGCCACCCTACTGGTATCCTGGAACCATTCAAAAGTTTTTGCCTGGCGTTAAATGGATAAACAATGTGGCAAGGGAGGACAGTATGGTATATTTTGTGGCAGGTAAAGACAGTACCGACAAGGACCTGCTTTTTCGCTACAGGGCCGATTCACTAAAAATTGAATGGCGCCAAACATTTGAAAACCAGTCAGTTACATTGAAAATAATGAATGGCAAAAATTCCCTGTTCCTTTTTGGCACCAACCAAAACCAATATATGGTGAGGAGGGTTTCAAAAGATTCAGGATTACTTGCAGGTAGTTTCACCATTGAAAACCCCATGCCGGACCAAACCCTTAGCCTGCAGGAAATAGGTTTAAGTGAAAGCAGGAACCGCATTACAGCAGTTGGATTTCTTACAGATTCAATGCGTATTCCTGAAAACAAAAAGTTGTGGATAGCGAGTTATGACACTTTGGGTAACCTGTTGCAAACAATCATCAGGGGAGGCTATTTATCCTGGCAAAACAAAAGCTTTAGCCTTGGAATAGGGCAGGATGGACAAACCTTTGCCGGCGGGCAAATAAGTGACCAAACCTACGGTTATGCATCTTTTATTTATGGTTTGGATGGGCAAACCCTTGCACAGGCGCCACAAGACACTGTTTATACGATTGCTGCCGGCAACTGGGATAATCCCAACATCTGGAATACAGGGAAAGTGCCCACCAATGAACGTAATGTGCTGGTTTTACATTCCCTGGCCATAACCCGAAATACCATTTGCCGTACCCTGACGATCCAGGCCCCTGGCAGCCTTTTGGTTAAAGAGGGGGTGGTTGTCGATGTAAAGGAGCTCTGAATGGAGGCAGGATGACTAGGTAGCTTTGAAAACGCCTCAATATTGGAGTCTTCACCCAGTATGCAGTATTTTGGCAGTTATTAAATGGGTACATTTTTTAATCTTGCGCCAAATTGTCGTAAAATTTTCCCCGCATCATTTTTGAATCCTTAATCAAACTATATTGCTCCCCTGCAAACTTGTTAGGACTTTTGCTGTTTTAATGTGGCAGGCATTGGCAAATAATTAAATATTCAATCTTAAATAATACATACAGAATGAATTTTGGTAAAGAGTTCGAAAAATACGCGGTCAGACACCGCAACATCAACAGCAACCTGCTGGATGATTATATGAAGAAAAGCGCACCCATGGCAAGCGCCTTTATTCCCCCTACCGCCATCCATGAGGTAACCGGGCTTACCCCCAACATTATCGAAGAACGCCCCATGAACGTAGCGGTAATGGACGTTTACAGCCGCCTGATGATGGACCGTATCATCTTTTTGGGCTACCCCATTATGGATGAAGTAGCCAATATTGTAACGGCACAGTTGCTGTTCCTGGAAAGTACTGACCGTACCCGCGACATACAAATGTACATAAACAGCCCGGGTGGCAGTGTGTACGCAGGCATGGGAATGTATGACACCATGATGTTTGTAACACCCGATATCAGCACCATTTGTACCGGTATGGCTGCAAGCATGGGTGCCGTGCTGATGGCTGCCGGCGCGCACGATAAGCGTACCGCGCTCAAGCACAGCCGCATCATGATCCATCAGCCAAGTGCGGGTGCCATGGGTCAGGCAAGCGATATTGAAATTACCGTAAATGAAATCCGCAAACTGAAAAAGGAACTTTACGACATTCTGGCATACCATACCGGCCAAACGCCTGAGCAAATTGCTATTGACAGCGACCGCGATAAGTGGATGACCGCTACAGAAGCAAAAGAGTATGGATTGGTGGATGAAGTGTTGTTTATTAATCCGAGGAAGGAGAAGAAATAGCCCCCTCAGCCCCTTCCCCTCTCCAAGGGAGAGGGGTGCCTCTGTTTAAATTGCTTCAAAGAATTCAAAATTTTAATCTAATTTTTTATGAATCAATATAGTTTTAAGAATAAGCCTGTTCGGTTTGATGATGAAGAGCCAGAAGTACCCGAAAGCCCGTCGGTGGAAATACCCATGGAGAAAATGATGAGCGGGTGGCAGTTTGACAAGAAGTTTATCGAGCAGCGTAAAGTGTTTCTCTGGGGTGTGGTGGACGATAAAAGTGCCAAAGACATTACAAGCCGCCTGCTGTACCTTGATGCCATTGACCCGGGTAAGGAAATTACCTTTTACATCAACAGCCCGGGCGGTATGGTTACGAGTGGTATGGTAATTTACGATACCATGCAAATGATCAGCAGCCCGGTAAGCACCGTATGTATGGGTATGGCGGCAAGCATGGGCAGTATATTGCTCAGTGGCGGCGCCAAAGGCCGCAGGTTTATTTTCCCGCATGGCGAGGTAATGATCCATCAGCCAAGCGGTGGTGGCAGGGGTACAAGCGCCGACCTTGAAATTATGGCGGTGCAGGTGATGAAAACAAAGGAATTGGGCGCAAGGATACTGGCAGAGAACTGCGGACAGACTTTTGAAAAAGTGATGAAAGACTTTGACCGCGACTACTGGATGGATGCGAAGGAAAGTATTGCTTATGGTATTGTAGATGGTGAGTTGGAGAAAATGTAAAAAAAGAGATTCCAAAAATACAAATCCCAAATTCCAAAGGACTTCCTTCGGGGTTTGGGATTTTAGTTTTGAGCCTTGCTTTTCCTGCTTGCAGAAAAATATAAATTACTCGCTGATGCGGCGTAAATAGGTATAAAGCTCTTTGGCTTTTACATTTTCCAAATCTGCAAGGGCTTCGGGATTATCCCCCAGAAATTCATTTAGATTTTTACGCCAGGCACATATACCACAGGTTTCCAGAAATACAAATTCACCTGAAGGCTTCTCCAGCACGTACCAGGGGGAGGTAACATCCACGGTACCAAAGCTACCGGTCATGGTAGTTGCATATACAGTATAGCGTGAACCTTTATAAACTCTTTGAAACCACTGGCTATCTGCTTTGGTTTTCAGCAAAAAGTAGAGGTAGTCCTTTTTTTTACCCATTACTTCATAGCCATAGCCTTTCACTTCTCCCTTCTGTGCTTTGTATTTCTTTTCCACGCCCAAACTGTCCACAAGGGTCACTTCTTCCCAATTGGTACCTCCCCGCGCCCCTCCAAACTTTATCTGCCCACGCAGCGTATCTCCGGTGGGAAGTATGATATATCCATTATACAGGTCGGCAGATTGTGCACTGTAAAAAATACATTGGAAAACAATCCCAAAAAACAGGGTCCTCAGCATAAAATGGTTTTATAGGCTTTTAATGTACAGGGCACGCAATTTGTTCAAAGATTTACGCTTTTCTCTATTTTTTGTTTTTGTACCAATCCAAAAAAGTGTCGGGGCTCACTATTGGTAAAGAAGGTTGGGCTATGGATTGAAAATCAGGCAAATTGGAGGTTATAAAATATTGACAATCATTTTCAAGGGCAATCTGGTACATAATTGCATCTTCGAAATCATCGCTTTTCATTTCACACGCTGATTTTAAAACAAAATTTGAAAAAGGGAGTACCGTTAGAAATTTTGAAAAATCCAGGAAAAACTCCCTCAATTGGGCTTGATTAAATGTTTTTCTTAAAATATAACTACAATTTGTAACGACTGTTTCTGAAATTCCTCCGTTGATCCTTTCAAACATACACTCTTCAACAATCTTTCTTGAAACGGCATATTGAGGGCGGCTTTGATCCAGAAAATCAATGATTATATTCGTATCGAGAAATACTTTAGTAGCCATGTTTTTCTGCTATAGCTTTTGCAATTTCCTCTTTCAGGTTATCTACAACAGGAATTTTAATACTTCCTGCATATTTGTCAATAAACCGCTGCGCCTCAAGTCTCCTTGTTTCTTCCCTGATTGTTTTTGCAAAAAGTTCCTCAGCAATTTTTGAAACAGATGTATGCTTCCGCTTTGCGTACTTTTTAATAGCAGATGCAGTTTCCTCCTCCACCGTAAGATTCAATTTTACTGTCATGGCCTACAATTTGACACTCAAATATACGTATAAAATCAAAAATATACGCCTGATTCAAGGCACTGCCTGAAATTATCCTGACTTAATTGTCGAATATGGATTCAGGATACCATCGCCAGCAGTTTTGGAAGAAAGATTACTGAACCGATAATTACACTTACTACTGACGCCCAAAGCACCGCGCCGGCTGCCACATCCTTTACAATGCCTATTTCAGAATGACGCTCGGGATGCAGGTGGTTAGCCAGGGTTTCAATGGCCGTGTTTACCATTTCGAGCCCGGTTACCAGCCCTATACACAGCAGTACCCAAAGCCACTCCTGTACGCTGATCCCGAAGAAAAAACCGGCCGCCACTACCAATATGGCTACTACAGCCTGTATGCGGCCATTGGTTTCGGTCCGAAAAAAATGAACCCAACCCTTAAAAGCATTGGACAGGCGGAATAAAAAAGCCTTCATGGTTGTAAAGATACCACTGCATCAGCTTCCTGCATCCATTTTTCAACCGCTTGTTCAAGGTTGGCCTGCGAGGATGCCGTGATGTTTACCAGGCGGTAATCCCGGTTCTTTTTCAGGCTTTTCCATCGCCAGTCAAACTGATTATTGGTGCGGTGGATGCCACTTTCATACCACCATGCGGTATAAAGGGTTGCTCCTTCTTTTTCAAGATTAGCCATGTACATCTGTGCATTGCCCCTTTTTGCATTGCGCACCCGCTTAAATGCATAGCCGCTTCCCCGCCAGCAAATAGATGGATTGTGGTCGGTACTGTAAAAGCCTAAAATGGATTTTACATAAATAAGCGATGATTCATTTTTATAGCCCGTTACCCCATGCGGCAGCGATTGAACCTTGTAACCATTGGCCGGTACCCATTGGCTTGAAGCGGAAAGATTTTTAACCTCACTGCCCTGTTGTGAACGGAAGAAAAGGCTCAATAATACCAGCAGTACGAATTGGGTAATTTGATAATTGCGCAATACCGGCTGCTTAAATTTGGCAATTGACTGCACCGATTCAAATCTTCCCAGGTGCTTTACCATGGTTTTTACCAGCCAAACTGATGGAACGATGCCATAAAGCATCCAGCACAACAGCCCAACCATTTCGTGCATTACTGTGCCAGGCCCAATCTGAAAATATACCAGGCAAATAATGCGGAAAAGATTGGCGGCCACATTGAAAAGGATAAAATACAGCAAGATCACCGGCAAAAAAATAAGTGGTAACCTGCGGTGAAGTTTTGACTCGTACAACTGAATACTGATGAGCCCCATCAGCAGTGAACTTACCAGCATACTCAGCCCCATACAGGCATGATCCACATCAAACATTGCCCCGTTAAATGATATGGCATTTCCCTTTGCCATCACCTCGTTTCCGGTGAACTGCAGCATTTTTGCCGCCCAATATGAAAGTTGCAGCCTTACAGGAAAACTGAATACTTCGGCTATATAATTGGCAACGGGCGACATCAGGAAAATAACCGGAATTACGGCTGTATGCAGACGCCCCGAAATGGCTTCAAGCGAAAAAAGCAACGCGCTTACGAGGGCAAAAAAGAACAGCGTTTTTACCGGCAGCAAAAGGTATAACCCAAGAAAGAAAAAGGCGGCGAAGAGGAAACGGTAACCACCTTTTTTGGCAACAGGAAAGCGGGTATATAAAACAATGGCAATAATACCGAGCCAGAAATTGGCCTGATCATAAGGCAGGTAACCTGTAAGGCCTGCAGCCAGCAAAATGGCGTACAAGGCAGGCCAGGCAAATCGTTTGGTTGCACTTAAATCAGCAATGCTCAAAATCCCTTCTATTTTCTTAACCATAGTACATTTATTTTATGTTGAAAACGATAATAGGCAAGCAGCAACAGGCATACGATCATTATGGCCCACTCATGTGGTTCGGGTACCGAACCGCTGTTTTGGGTTGAAGCATTTTTCAATCCCTCCTGATTTACATCAATATCAAAGCGTTCATAGTCTTCCCTTTTTTCCAGTACAATCATGCTCGATACCGGGGTAACAATGTGCGCATAGGCAGCAAGCTCGCCAAGACGGCTTTCCTGGAGGCTGCTGTCGGCCAGTAAAGGTAGCCCGCCTTGCTGCATTATGTGATTATAAGCAAACAGCCTGAGTAAATGGTCGGGCGCATTATTTACCGACAGGTCTTCTGAAGCCTCGATCATCATGGCAGCATTGTGAAGTACCACCTTTTTCTCCGATTCAATATCCGCATCAAATACGTTTTGATTTAAATCACTTACCAAGTCATTTACCGGACCCTGTGCATAATGAAATAACCGCAATTCGCGCAGGCTGCTGATAAACAACGAGGGTTGATCGCCCAGATGGTACACATTGAACCGTTTTCCTGCAGCGGCCGTTTTTACCAATGCATCAAATCCGGTGCTTTTCCTGATATCCTCCAGTGAGGGTGTTCTGCCTGCCGTTTTGGTGACCACCAGGCTGTTTTCCACATCCTTTACCTCGTAAAAAGGAAAGAGGGTAAGTTTCCGGAGTTGCAGGCGTTCAAACATTTCCTTTTGATTCAATGCGTCAATCAGCACCCAGTCTTCGTCATGTACATATAATTTACATTCGTTGGCAGCGGTTGTCAATTGTAACCAATCCTCTTCTGTCCAGGCCGCGTTTACATCGGCATAGAGGGTTGTAAACCGCTTTGGCTCTTTTACAGGTTCATATGCTTCCATTTGAAAGGCCTTTCCTTCATGTACAAAAGCATGCCTGCCAAGTGGGTTTGCAGGAATGGCCAGGCTTAAATTTGGGTCATACTTACCTTCGTAGGTATAGTTGTTTTCCTGTTGTCTTTTCAGTGCAACGGTTTGGATGGTTTCACCCGGTGATTGCATCAGCCGTACCTTCACTTTTTCGGTAGCCTTATCGGATGAAGGACCGGTAAACGTAAAATTCTCAAACCAGATTTTACCATCGCGCTCCGGCATTGGTATGGTTACCCCAATTTTAAAAATCCGCTGATCGTTTGCCATAACCGGGAAAATCCTTACCGAAACCCGGTTGCCCTCCTGCCAATGCACTACAGACGGGTCGCGTACTTCTACACCAACGATTGTTGTATAGGCCTTGGTTGCCTTTCCTTTGGTGGTCAGCACACTTTTTTCTTCCCTGCCATCAATCCACAATGAAAGGGAAGTAACCACTGCACCTTCCGGAAGCTGGAAAATATAAATGGCTTCCTGCTGATTACCCCTCCAGGTTTGTTCGGAGGGTTTTTGGGCCACGGTAATGGTTTTTTCGGCATAGGCAAGATGCATAGCGGGCCAAACCTGTACCTCCGTATTCATATGTATGGTTTCCAGGTTATCGCCATTCCATAATCTTTCTTCGGCGCCATACCGGTCGTCGTGAATGGTTTGCAGCATCCTGATCCGGTCTTCTTTTGGAATGCGCACTGCCCCCGAAAAACCTGAAGCAATTACCACAAGCGGATCATGCTTTTTTGATTCTTCCCAACGGATACGGGGGGCTTCAAAAAAATCAAAACCATCTTCAAAATTGGGCACGGTATAAACAATATCCGAACGAAGTACTTTTCCGGCAACCGGACCATCGGGTACTTTTTGCAGGGTTTCTACCCAGGCAGGCCAACCGGTATGGTCGGGGCGGGTTGCACTATGAAAGGCGGTTTCCATTTCGGTTTGCACCACCGACCAACGGTAGGAAAACAAGCCGATCAGCAGAAAAACAATACCTGCAACGGAAAGGGTAACATATCTCAACGCAGGAACAAAATTGATTTCTTTTACCAGTAGCCGGATACTGTAAATAAGCAGGAGGAGTGGTACAAAGGCATGCAACCCGATGCCTATGGCTATGGCCCCCAACAAACCAAATGCATAAATGGGTAAAAGGTAGAGCGCGAGGTAGAAATAGAAAACAGCGGCTACGGTCAGAATGATCACCTGCAGTACCTTAATTGGAAAAGGTACCTGTATTTCGAGAGATGCCAGCAGCAGGTTGATACTGCTAACCACCAATACTACCTGCACCCAGCCTACCGATGCATGAAATACATCCATTTGCCGGTTGAGGGCATAAGCACTGATCAGAAAAAGCAGCAGGGTAATAATTACAAGTGGCAGGCCTCCCCGTCCGCTTTTATACCTGCCAGCAAAAAGAACGGCAAAAAAGTAAAAGATCAGCAGGGCATAATGAAACATAAATAAACCCATGCCATCTGCAACTTCCATAGAAGGCAACAGGTCGGGCAGCAGGTAAAACCCAAAAGATAAAGCGAGCAGGATAATGCCCATCCTAAAGATGGATTGGCGTTGAATGGGGATGTTTGGCGAGTTTTCCATAAAATGAAATTGTTGTTTAAATTAAAAGTGCTTTGAATTTCAAAGTGCAGGTATAAAAAAATTTATGTTTGCTGGGTGCCGCGGATCATTTGTTCCAGCGCATCGAGGTGTTGACGGAAGGCCTTTTCCCCGGCCTTGGTAGCTGAATATGTGGTACTTGTTTTACGGCCTATAAAGCCCTTTTGAAATTTAAGGTAGCCGTTATCCTCCAAACCCTTTAAATGGCTTGCAAGGTTACCATCGGTTACATCAAGCAGTTCTTTCAGGTCGTTATAACTGATGCTTTCATTTACCATCAGGGCACTCATAATACCAAGCCGTATCCGGTTGTCGAATACCTTATTCAGGTTTGATATGTTGATTGGCAGGCTCACTTTTTAGGTTGACTGGTTGATGCGTTGACTGGTTGACAAGTTAATGAGTTGATTGACTTTGTTATTTAATTGAAGTTCCAAAGGGTTAAATCCCAAATTACAATACCGTTCTGAAATTTGAAATTTGTTTATCCGGGATTTGCCCTTTCATATTTATTCCACATGTAAATTCCATATATAATATGCAATACACCAAAACCAAATGCCCAGAAGAAAATGCCGGATCCCTGGAACGCAAGGCTGATAAGGCCAAGGGCAAGTTCACAATAACCAAGATAGCCTATTTCGCCATACGTATATTTTGAAGTATTAATCAGGGCGAGACCATAAAACAATAAGCAGCCGGGGGCAATATATCCTACTGCTCCGGCTTTTAGCAGGTTGAACAGGAAAAATCCACCCACCATCAGGGGTACTGCAACGGCCACGGTTACCCTCTTTGAAACAGCGCCAAACAAGGGGATGCCTGTTTTCCGGCTGCGCAGCCAGGTAAAAAAGAAAGCCGAAGCAAGGGCTGCTGTAAAGGTAACCAGCGCAATTAACATCAATTGCCCGCCAAGGGTGTCTGTGTAGCCCATTTCGTCAATGGCAATTCCCCGTCTGTAATAAGCAGAACGTGTCATTCCCCGCAGTGGTGTATCAGAAATGGTACGGTTGGCAAACCATGCCCCCACGAGTGCGCAGGTACCCGCTGCTACCCCGCTCAGGCCGCTCAGGCTGATAAACCTGCTGCTGCGGTCCATAATGCTGCGGATATCCTTTAGTGTGTCCAGCGTTTGTTGATGCTCAGTCATAAAAGCACTTTGAAATACAAAGTAAATGAAGAATAAAATAGCCGCCAAATTTTTTTTGGCGGTTCTCCCGCCACAAACCATGGCTGTGCCCGGCTTTTCAGCAGGAATGTTCCGACCGAAATTCAGCTTCGCTTTATGTCGGGCCGAACAAATTTTAGTATTTCGCAGCCTTCGTTCCGGGCAAGGTTCCTTTTATAAATTCACGCAAATCGTCATTCGCCTTCTTAAGATCCTCGGCCCGCAGGTACATCATGTGCCCGCTGCGGTAGCCCTTAAAATCAAAGCGGTCCTTCATTTTGCCACCGGGGTCGGTTTGCCACATGGTAAACTTTGCGGCAAAATAGGTACACGCCCCATCGTAGTACCCGGATTGAAACAATACTTTCAGGTACGGATTGGCCGCCATGGCCTGCCGGAGGTTATCGCGTGTATTGTCGTTTTCAAAATCCCATGGACTAACAGGCCCAAACATGTTGTACCGGATATCGGTTTTAAAATTGAGCTGTTCCCGGATGTAATAGTTGATTGCAGGGGTAAAGGAATGCAGCCAGGAAGTAAGTTCCGAATTATAGTCAGGCTCTGTTCCGGCGTCAATACGATCAATACCGGTATACCGCGAATCGAGGCGGCCAACCGTTTTACCCTCACTCCGCAGCAGTTCTTTCCAGAAAAAACTCTCGGGAACATCAAGGTTGTGCTGCAGGATAGCTTCCTTTGAAATACCCATAAAACCCGACATTTTTTGCGCGATGGCATCCTTTTCTGCTGCAGGAAGGGTATTGCCTTTTGCAAGGGCAGGTATTAATTCATTGATGGCAAATTTCTCCGCATCGGGCAAAATATCATTCAGGTCCTTTTGCTGCAAAGCGGGACTGAGTTTTTTATGATACCGGCTGTGGCATGATAATAGGGCAGGTTGAGCGAGGAAGAAACCGGACCACCCTGCCGCAGCACTTTATAGTCGGCCGGCGAAACCATAATTACCCCATTCAGGTACATCCACTGCTGATTTTGCAGCGCCAGCGAAAGCCCCATCACCCTTGTACCGCCATAACTTTCACCAATAATGTATTTGGGAGAAGTCCAGCGGTTGTTGCGGTTGGTAAAAGTGGTCATCCAACCGGCGAGGTATTTGGTATCGGCATTAATACCAAAAAACAATTTACCCTCCGGCATCTTGCCATCTTTACCTGCAACCATGCGCGAGTAGCCGGTGTTTACCGGGTCAATAAAAACAATATCGGCCACATCAAGAATAGAATGCGGGTTATCCTTTACCCCATAAGGTTGTACCGGGTAACCTTCCGAATCAATATTGAGCACTTTCGGGCCGGTATAAGCCACATGCATCCATACTGAAGCGGAACCCGGGCCACCGTTGAAAGAAAAAACAAGCGGGCGGTTGGCCCGGTCTTTCACCCCCGTACGCTCATAATAGGTATAAAAGAGGGAGGCAATCATTTCACCGGCTTCATTCCAAACCGGAATAGTACCACATTTTGCGGAATAGGATACAGACTGCCCATTAATTGTAACGGTGCTATTGGTTACAACGGTTGTATCAGCCGGAAGTAAAAGTGTTTGTCCAAAACTGCAGACCGCTGTGAAAAAAACAGTATATAACAGCAAAAACAGATTTTTCTTCATAAGGAAATTTTGAAAAATATACAGGTTCGAAACTAAGGCAAATTGGAATTGCAAAATGAAAAAGCGGCAACCCGACAGAAATCAGGTCAACCGCTTTTCATTATTTATAGGATTTGAAACCCTACATCCGTAACAAGTCCCCGTCAATCATTGGGATATTATTTGGATTCGGTCCCCATTTGTTATCACCCGGGGCGCTTTCCATTACAAATAATACGAGAAGCCATATTCCGCCAATAATTGGAATAAAAGCCAGTAACATCATCCATCCGCTTTTTCCTACATCATGTAATCGCCTGACACCGGCCGAAAGCCCGGGAATCATTAAAGCCAGTAAATAAAGAAAGTAAATGTACCCGTAAGGTAATGGTACTTCACCGGTTCCTATATCAATTTTTATAGTAGTTCCAAGCACATTATCCAGGATAACTGCTGCAATGGCAAAAATGATGTTGAACAGTACAAAATACCAATACTCGGGGCGTGAAGAACGGCTCCGGAAGTCAAAAGCCTTTTTAATTGCAAGGGCAAAATATTTCATATTTAAAAGTTTGAAGCAATATTAAGCCAGAGTCTAATAATAAATTAATAAATGTTGATAAGGCAAATAAAGAGTTTTATTAATATTGTGATTCATGTGGAGGCCAGAACCCACAAAAAACGGGGCGTTACCGAAAAGCCAAACGAGTAGGACATCACCAACCAAAAAAAATTATGGAAGATTCAAATCTCATCAGACCACCCAAACCGGACAATTACCTGGTATGGGCAATCCTTACCACCATTTTATGCTGCCTGCCTTTTGGTATTGTAAGTATCGTTTATGCCACCAAGGTAGATAACCTCTATTACGCCGGGCAGTACGAAGAGGCACAGCAAAAAGCCAAATCAGCAAAAACCTGGGCTATAGTGGCCGCTGCTTCAGGCCTTGTATTTTTGGTTTTGTATATGATAGTAGTTGTAATGCTTGGAGTAAGCATGGCCGCGTTTGATTAAGCATGACAAATAACCCGATATCAGCTACTTACAAACGAATAATTATTGTAACCGGGGTTTTGGTAATTGTTGGTTTATACTGGTATGTAAATCCCATTGGTTTATTGTTCCCCAAATGTCCCGTATTCAGTTTTACTGGCATGTATTGCCCCGGCTGTGGAAGTCAGCGGGCATTACATGCCTTTTTAAACGGGCAGTTTTCCATTGCAATCCGGCAAAATCTGCTTGCAACGGTTTGCTATATTGCCCTGCTGGCTGAATTGTTTATGATGTTGGCAGGAAGCCGTAAATGGCGACCAACCAATTGGCTAAACCAAACCCGTTATGCGGCGCTGATAATATTATTTGCAGTACTGGCTTTTACTTTTTTCAGGAATATACCCGTATATCCCTTTACGCTGCTTGCACCTTTTTTTTAATCAAAACTTAGCTGGCATAAACGGTTATTTCTCCGGCTATCCCAACAACACTATTGCTTCTGTGAACCTACCGGCAGGTGCATAGATTTTAAAAACTCATCCCGGTAGGTTCTGCTTACCGGAATACGATGCTGTCCTATAATAACCTCCCAGTTATCAATGGCAGTAACCTGATCAAGTGAGATTAAAAACGATTTATGAATCTGTAAAAATTTATCACCAGGCAATATTTCCAATAATGCCTTTTGGGTCATCAGCACCATCAGCCTGCGCCCCGTTGTATGGATACACATATAGTTTTCCATGGCTTCAATAAACAGAATTTCATTCAGCATTACTTTTTCAAATCGCCCATCCGCTTTTACAAAGAAAAAATCCTGCCGGGTTTCCGTATTACCCCACAATAGCTGAAAATAATCCCGCGCCTTACTGGCAGATTTAAAAAAACGCTCAAATGAAACAGGTTTGAGCAGGTAATCCAGTACATCCAGTTTAAAACCCTCCAACGCGTATTGCTCGTAAGCGGTGGTAAATACCACTTTGGGTGGATTGTTTGCCTGACGAAGCCAGTCAATGCCGCTCAGCAGCGGCATTTCAATATCAAGAAACAGCAGATCTACAGGCTTTTCAGCGAGCCGGCTACCAAGCTGCAGGGCATCTTCGCACTCGCCTTCCATATGCAAAAAATCAATTTTAGAGATATATTGTACAATACCCTTTCTTGCAATCGGCTCATCATCGGTTACCAGGCATGTAATCTTTTTGCTCATCTTCCCAATTGATTTAAGTAATTATTGCTGCAATAAAAGGGGTATCTGCATTAAGGCGACGAATTGATCTTCCTGCGGATCCAATTTTAAAAGGTACTCACCAGGGTACAAGAGTTCGAGCCTGCGGTTCAGGTTTTCAAGCCCAATTCCACCTCCGTTAACAGGCGCTTTAGCGTACCTGTCTGTGGAATTAACTACCCGGCAAATCAGCAGATTATTATCAGGATGAATGCGGATGGAAATATTACCCGGGCGCGAAACATATTTGCAGGCATTTTCAACAAGCGGAAGAAGCAGCAAAGGGTGAATACATTTTTCATTCCATTGGTCCCCAATTTCAATATCCCAGGAAATACGATCCGACATCCTAAGCTTTTGCAATGATATAAAATCATCAAGGTATTGAATTTCCTTTGCAACCGGCACCATTTGCAACTGATCATATAACTGGTAGCGTAACAAACCCGAAAAGGTTTCAATGGTTTTTTTTGCGGCCAACACATCTTCATCCATCTGGAAATAAACCGTATTGAGTGCATTAAATAAAAAGTGCGGATGATATTGGGCCTTCAGGAATTTAAGCTCGGTTTGCAACTGCTCCTTATGCAATTGCCCGAGTTGCACCTGTTTTTGGGCAAGGCTTTGCCAGAAGTAGCTTGCACGGGCAAAAAGATAATAAATCAAAATAAAAAGCATGGGTATAATATTAATAATAACTGCATCTGCCAGG
>ERZ795056.1142-NODE-1142-length-31385-cov-7.634057_pt1 | contig 31385 bp, 30 predicted proteins | sample MGYA00375140_ERZ795056 | MGnify/ENA primary metagenome ERZ795056 (study PRJEB30185, sample SAMN05720227) | activated sludge metagenome | isolation source: Anaerobic digester | place: USA | collected 2015-03-09 ... | reverse complement strand
CAACACAATCTGTAAGGTATCTTCCATACAAAGTGAAAGTAACCAATACCGTCACCACCTGTAAGAACGCAGATTCTGTGATGGTTCAGGTGAATCCGCTGCCAATTGTTCCTTTGGCTTATTCGGACACTTCTGTTTGTAGCCGGGACACCATCCGAATAGGAGGGGCGGCTTCGGGTGGGTATTCGTATACCTGGTCTCCGAAAGCACAGTTAGCGGATACGACAATCTCTCTTACTGCTTTTACGGCTGTAAACAATACAGATGCAGCCGTTATTTATACCTTTAATCTCCTGGTTAACAATGACGGTACTGGTTGCAAAGACAATAAGTCAGTAAACGTAAAAGTAAATCCTTTGCCGGATGCTGATGCAGGTCCGGACAAAGAAGTTTGTTCTCTGGATTCTGTTCAGATCGGGTTACCATCGGTTGCAGGCCGGAAATATAGTTGGTCACCAGTAACAGGTTTGTCCAACCCTGATGTTGCCAATCCAAAACTCAGTCTGGTAAATACTGGTACCGCTAATACAACTGTTACATACGTCTTAACCGTTACGGATATTCTCAATGCAACGCAATGCGACAGTAGTGATGCAGTAATTGTGACCATCAAGCCTCTTCCGAATGCAGTTGCATTTGCCTTGGATACAGCAAAAGTTTGTGCCACCAACGGCATAGATTTGGGTGTTACTCCAGAAACAGGCTACTCGTATTCATGGAGCCCTTCTACGAATTTGTCACAGAGTGATGTTTCGAATCCGGTGTTCAACAGTTCAACATCAACAGGTTCTGCCACTGTCCAATATGTGGTCACCGTGATCAATACGTTGAACACATGCCAGAAGAAAGATTCAGTTGAAATTCTGGTGAATCCCCTTCCTGTTGTGAATGTAGGAAGTCTTGATTCACTTTGTTCCAACGACACCATAAATATTGGGCCAGGAACAGGATTAGTTCCACTCCAGTATGTTTGGACTCCAACTACCGGGTTTATTGGTTCAAATCCAATCAGTCAGCCACTTACATTGGTTAACAGCGGATCAACAGTGGTAGTGAATCCATACAAATTAATATTAACGAATACTCAAACCGGTTGCCGGGATTCTTCGACTCTTCAGGTTCGCGTTAATCCACTTCCATCTGCCAATGCCGGTTCAGACAAAGTGATTTGTTCAGGAGAATCAATCAGCGTTGGGGATGCTTCTCAGCTGGGCTTTAACTACAACTGGGTGTCAGGTTCAGGTTTGAATTTCCTCAATATTTCAGACCCTCTCTTTACCATGGTAAATACAGGTGGACCACAACAAGATACACTCGTCGTTCTGATGACCAATTCTCAAACCCAGTGTAAGAGAAGTGACACAACCATTGTGACAACCAATCCACGTCCAATTGCAATGACGTTTGCTTCGTATAGTGGAACAGTTTGTCCGTTTACGCCAAATGTGAATTATTCTGTAAACAACTCAGTTGCCGGAAATACATATTCATGGGTTGTTTCAGGAGGAACTCAGGTAAGCGGTGCAAGTACAAATGCCATCACAGTGAATTGGGATGGACCAAATCCAAATGCCAAAATTGTGGTTACACCAACCAATATTTTTGGCTGTGTAGGTTCGAAGGATTCAATCCAACTTGTTCTTAATCAAACGTTGAAACCCCAAAAGCCAGTTGGTGACAGTGTTCTTTGTTCGTTTGCAAAAACAGGTAAATTCTATTCTACAACCCCGACCCCAGGATCCAATTATACCTGGAAACTGGTTGGTGCCACTGTCGAATCGGTTGTCAGTCCGGATGGTACAGCTACTGTGGACTGGACTGTAAACGACGGTATTGCCAAAATCTGGGTAGACCAGCAGAGTTCAACCATTGATCCTGTTACCAATACTCCGGTTCAGTGTTTTGGTCAGTCAGATACGTTGTTTGTTCGAATAAATCCGAGTCCTGATAGTACACTTCTGGTGAATGGACTGGCTTCTGTTTGTGGTAAACCATCTGGCACAAATGAGTGGTATAATCTTAACGGATTTACCGGCTCGACATACAACTGGCAGGTCGTTCCGGATGCAGCAATTGTAGGAGGGCAGAATTCAGATTCCTTACAGATCAGTTGGGTGAATTCCGGCAATTATCAGGTGTCTGTTGTTGAAACATCCAATAAAGGTTGTGTCGGCAGAACAAGGTTGGCAACCATTGTGGTGAATCCACTTCCGTCTCCAGGTCTGCTCAATCTGACCAACCTTACCATTTGTCCGAATGATCTGCAAAAAGGATATTTCGCATCATCCGCACCCGGTTTTGAGAACTCTACGTTCCAATGGACAGTTTCCGGAGGTACGCCATCCACTCCTCTGAACGATAAATTCCTTGGAGTGAACTGGTCTGAAGCAGGCCCTTATGGTTTGACTCTCACTGAAACGACAAGTGCCGGATGTAAAAAAGATTCCATCATTCCTCTGAATGCAGACCCTTCTTCACTGGTTATGAAGAATGTGAGTCTGTTTGAAGCAGATGAGAATCAGGTGAAAATTGAGTTTGATATGACCAGTCAATCGACCAATCCAGGAGAGATTTCTGTATGGAGGAAGGAGGTTGGTGCACCTGTTTCAACATGGGCCATCATTAAAACTGGAATTGCTAAAAATATAACCAGCTACATTGATGAGCCGGGTTCTACTTCAACAAAAGCCTACCAGTACAAGGTATCTGGAACCAATGTTTGTGCGAAAGGAATTGAAGGTGATGTTCACAACACGATTCTGTTGAACGTGACGCCACTTCAGATTTCAGATTCCACGAAACTAAAGTGGAATGCCTACATCGGATGGCCTGGAAACGTGAAGAGTTATTCCGTTCTTCGGAAGTTGGATAATGAGAGTTCACTGGTGGATTATGAAACCGGAATTGCTGCTGCACAGAACCCGGCAAGAGGGTATCAGAATGCATCAGATGGATTCAAACATTGTTACCGGATTGAGACATTCGATAATTCAGGACAGTACACATCCTTTTCCAATACGGTTTGTGTAACGTTTGATAATCCACTTAGTTTTTACAATCTGATCACACCAAATGGAGATGATATGAATGACGAGTGGTCCATCAAAAACCTTCATCTCTACCCTGAAAATGAACTCATGATTTTTGATCGTTGGGGACGAAAGATTTTCAGCCGGAATAATTACAACAATTCCGATCTGTGGACTGCAGATGATCAGCAGGACGGTGTGTACTTCTATAAATTCCTGGTTCCTTCGAAAGGGCTGACATTCCAGGGATGGTTAACCGTAAGGAAAAACTAATTCTGAAACAGGTGAAATCTCAAAATCCCGGTGGAAATGCCGGGATTTTTTATTTGTTCAGAGCAGAGACAATCACCTCACAGGCGGACTTTATTTCTTCGGGCTTGATGGTGAGTGGAGGCGCAATCCGTAAGGCTGTATTGCAATGGAGGAACCAATCAGTAATCACCCCCATTTCCAGACAATAGCGAATTGTTTGAAGAACCTTATCGAATGACCCAAGCTCAACAGCCATCAGTAATCCGGCACTTCGGGTTTCAATGATCGAGCTGTGAACCAACCTTTCAAGGAAGAGACTTTCTTTCTCTTTCACCTGACCAATTAGTTGGTGATTTTCCATGAACTTCATCGTAGCCAGGGAAGCGGCACAACTCACAGGGTGTCCTCCAAACGTAGAAATATGCCCCAGGACAGGATCAAATGTAAACTGAGATAAATGTTGGACAGATGCAGCAAAAGCGCCAATTGGCATACCGCCTCCCATACCTTTTGCCATAACAATTGCGTCGGGTACAATATCATATTGTGTAAAGCCCCAGAATGAGCCAGTCCTTCCAAAACCAGTTTGAATTTCATCCAGTACCAGCATCGTTCCAGTATCAGAACATTTCTGACGAAGTCTTTTGAAATACGTTGTTTCTGCTTTCCGGACACCCGCTTCGCCCTGGACAGTTTCTATAAAGACACCGGCTGTTTTTTCATTAATCCGATTCAAATCTTCATGGTTTCCAAACCGGATCTGTCGGATTCCGGGAAGGAGAGGTCTGAAATTTCGTTTATAATATTCATCTCCGTTCAATGATAATGCGCCCTGAGAACTTCCATGATAGGCATTTTTGCAGCCCAGAATTTCAAAGCGTCCGGTCACTCTCTTCACAAGTTTCATGGCGCCTTCGATCGCTTCAGAGCCGGAATTAACAAAACAAATCTGCGAAAGGGGTTGAGGAAGAGTTTTGGCAAGTGCGAGTGCAAGTAACACCTGAGGATGCTGAATATGTTCCCCATACACAAGAGTGTGAAGATGCTGGTCTGCCTGATTTTTTATGGCATTGAGGACATCCAGATTTCTGTGTCCCACATTGCTGACAGATATTCCGGCGATCAGATCCAGATAAGGTTTGCCATTGGTACCAAACAGGTAGTTTCCATCTGCATGGCTGATTTCCAAAGCCATGGGTTCAGGTGAAGTTTGAGCCACATGTTTGAAGAATAAGGATCTCATCATAGTGAAGTAGTGGAATCGTTGTTCAGTTTTTTTTCGGAATTAGGTGCAAAATAAGCAGTAAAAAACTACCTTTGCGGCCCGAATAGGAGCGCCCAAATATGTCGAGTGTTAAAATTTTTTCCGGTACCGCCTCACGGTATTTGTCAGAGCAGATTTCTGAACACTACGGTGCCCCCTTGGGTGCGTTGAAAATCAATCGATTCAGTGATGGGGAGATGGCTCCCGAATTCAATGAATCGATTCGTGGTGAAGATGTTTTTTTGATCAACTCTACTTGTGCCCCTTCTGATAATCTGATGGAACTGTTGCTGATGGCCGATGCTGTCCGCAGAGCTTCTGCCAGTAATATCACTGCTGTTATCCCTTATTTTGGATATGCCAGACAGGACAGAAAGGATAAGCCAAGGGTAGCCATCGGTGCTAAACTGGTTGCCAATCTTCTGACGGCGGCCGGTATCCAGCGTTTGATGACACTGGATTTGCATGCAGGTCAGATTCAGGGCTTTTTTGATTTTCCTGTTGATCATCTGGATGCGACCGCGATTTTTGTTCCTTATATCAAAGAATTGAAGCTGAATAATTACATGTTTGCTTCAGCGGATGTTGGTGGAGTGGGACGGGCCAGAACATACGCCAAACATTTTGGAGTTGAGCTGGCGGTTTGCGACAAACACAGGATTCGTGCCAATGAAGTCGCCACCATGCAGGTGATTGGAGATGTGAGTGGTATGAATGTAATCCTGGTTGATGACATTATTGATACGGCTGGCACTCTCAGCAGAGCAGCTTCCGTTCTTATGGACAAAGGGGCGTTAAGTGTCCGGGCATTTTGTACCCATGGCATTTTCTCAGGTGCCGCTTATGAGATTCTGGACCAGTCCAGCTTAACAGAAGTGGTGGTAACCGATTCACTCCCTCAAAAGAGGTTGGATCACCCCAAAGTAAAGATTATCAGTGTGGCACCCTTGTTTGCAAAAGCAATACGACGTGTTCACGCTCAGGAATCTATCAGTACGCTTTTTCTTTAATTTTTATACATAAAACAATTTTCAAAAATGAAATCAGTAGAGATTGTAGGGTTTAAAAGAGCGAATCTCGGTAAAACCGCATCAAAAGCACTTCGTGAAAGTGCTGAAGTTCCATGTGTTTTATACGGTGGAAAAGAGCAAGTACACTTCGCTGTTCCGATGTATCTTTTCCGTTCGATCGTATATACTCCGGATGCGCACATAGTGGACTTGAATGTTGAAGGTAAAATGTTCAAAGCGATTCTTCAGGACATCCAGTTCCATCCTGTTAATGACATTATTCTTCACGCCGATTTTCTTGAGTTGCATGATGACAAGGAAGTTAAGATGGAAGTTCCCGTTAAAGTAACCGGAAACTCTGTAGGTGTTGCAAAAGGAGGTAAGCTTATTCAGAAGCTTCGTAAAGTGAAAATTTCAGCTTTGCCTGCCAATCTTCCTGATTACGTAACGATCGATGTGTCAGATCTGGATCTTGGAAAAACAGTGAAAGTGAGTGCCATTGTCACTGCCAACTACCGGATTTTGAATCCTGCGGCTGTTCCGGTCGTAACAATTGAAATCCCAAGAGCATTGAAAGGTCAAAAAGACTAATTTGCCAGAATTCTGGCCGAAAAACTCCGGAGCAATCCGGAGTTTTTTTGTTTAAGCCCTGCACTATGAAATACCTGTCGACCTTGTTTTTTCAAAATTGAAACGTTTACATTTTTTTTCCATACCGAAACCCATCTGGTGGATTAGCCTGGCGGCAATTGTATCCATGACAGGCTGCCAATCTTTTCCTGAGGAGCAATCCAAACCGTATTTCAAGTTACAGATTGATACAGTAACATCCTTAAGTGGAGTTATTCTGGAAGGAGATTCTATTCTGTTTTCCGGATCTATAGCAAGCAGAGCTTCAGAAAATTCATTCCACTTTGGAATTAACCGTGGACTGGATCAGCCTTATGACTATGCTGGTCCTGATTCCGATTTTGTTTTTCATGAGGTTATTCAAACAAATGGCAAAATACTGGAATCCATTACGACCCATGGAGTGGTTCCACCAGGAATACGTCCGGGTAATTACATCTGTTTTGGTTTTGCTCAGGAACAGGGAGGTTCGAAATCGGATTCGGCCAAACTGACTTTGTTCATCCGGAATCCTTTTTACCCGGAGATGGTTTTAGATACGCCATTCAATGGTTTGATGGCAAATCACAGAATTGATTCTGCCAATTGGGTCAATGATCAAAAGGAGTTCCGGTTCCAAATCCGGTCGTTTGCTGAACGAATGGAAAGGATCGAATTGCAGTGGTATGATTCCCTTAAAGCAACATCCATTGATGATGTGATGGTCCACAACGTTGCTTCAGTTTCGGGCATAGCAACACTTAACCGGTTGTTGATGTTTCCTGGTCGCAAAGGCAGAAAATTCTACCTGAGGTCGGTTGCCGCCACAATTGATAATCGGTCTCTCATATCCTGGATTCCTTTTGAACGAAATTTCGCATACCCTTAGACAATTGGTCTGATCAGGTTGTCAATGGCACTCTCAATTGTTTTGAATTGAAAGGTAAATCCATTTTGTTTAAGTTTCGTGAGATCTGAAATATTTCCTTCCAGCACAAGTGCTGACCGATCTCCCAGCGCCAATTTCAGGACGAAAGATGGTACCGAAGGCATAAACAAGGGCTTATCCATTCGTCGGGCAATCGTTTTTGTTAAATTCAGGTTGTTCACCGGATCCGGAGCTGAGACATTGAACACTCCATTCCAGAACAGGGCATCTGTAAAAGCATATGCAGCATCATCCAGATGAATCCAGTTAAATGGTTGTTTGCCTGTCCCCAGGGCAGAACCTATTCCCCATTGAATTGGCTGCACGATTTTTGGTAGTGCCCCTCCTTCCATTGAGAGAACAACTGCGAGTCGGAGAATAGCAAAATGTTCTGGTTTGGCTTTCTCAATTTTATGGTATTCAGATTCCCATTTCGAAGCTACCATTGCCGGAAAATCAGATCCCGCAGCATCCGTTTCTTTTTTTGGGTAGGTCGAACTGCCATAGTACCCAGCTCCCGACACACCAACAAAACTTATAAGTGGGGTAGGTCGCTTTCCAATGGCATCCGCAAGTAAACGGACAGAATCTATGCGACTCTGGAGGATTCGTTCTTTACCCGATTTGGTCCAGGCAATTTTCCCAATGCTTTCCCCTGCCAGATTTATGATGGCATCTGCCTGGTTGATAGCTTCCTGATCCACCTTTTTTTCAGACGGATTCCAGTGGTACTGTTTTATGTTTTGGGTTTCAGTTTTGACTGTTCGGGTAAGCCATCCGACCTGATGACCCTGATCAATCAGTAAATTGGTGATTCGCTTTCCAAGTAAACCTGACCCACCCGCTATTAAGACTTTCATATCAACAGATAACCATACGATCGGGTCATTGTTTGTTCAAAAGCAGAAATCGATAAGCGAAATTATCAGAGCATTTTCTGAATCGCTGATTTTCTCACTTTATTTGCCCAAATGGCATTCAAAAACTCTTTTCTTCCCCATTGGGTCACCAGCCGGAATGTGCTGATGTCACTGTTTTTCATTTTGTCTGCCTATGTATTTCTGAATGGCAACTGGCTGAGGACCCGTTATCCGTTTCAGATGGATGCCAATGGTTATTATATATATCTCCCGGCATTTTTTGTTTACCACGACATGGCGAATCTGAAGTTTGTGGATGGAATGCCTGAACAGTTTGACAGGAAGTACTTTCTTTACAAAAATGGTCGGGGAGGATACCTGAGTAAGTACTCTCCAGGAATTGCGATCCTTGAAATTCCATTCTTTCTGGCAGCGCACATTCTTGCCCCCTCTTTTGGTTATGAGCAATCCGGATACTCACCTCCATACAGGTTTGCCATTGCGATTTCTACGATTTTCTTTACTTGTCTGGCATTCTGGATTCTGGCCATCATTTTGTCCCGCTATTTCAGTCGGGGAATTGTGTTGTCCACAATCATTCTTTTGTTTCTGGGCACCAATATTTTCTTCTATGGGGTTTTACAGGCAGGCGTTACCCACAATTATCTTTTGTTCATATTATGTCTGATGCTGCTATTTCTGGACAATTGGTGGAGAGGAAGCGGCTGGCAATATTTTGCATTTGCATGTGCGTGTGTAGGTTTTAGTGCATTGATTCGACCGACAGAAATCCTCACTGGATTGATTCCTGTCGGATTCCTGTTTCAAAGGTGGAAGGATCAAGGTTGTAAAATGAATCACCTTCCACTATTTGCTAAGGAGATAGGAGGAGGCATTGTGGCGTTTCTGTTCTTTATTTTCCCCATATTTTTATTCTGGAAATTTGCTACAGGCAGTTGGGTGGCCTATACATATGAGCAGGAAGGGTTTTATTTTGACAGGCCTTCACAGATCTGGTACGGCTTATTCGGCTTTCGGAAAGGTTGGTTTATTTATACACCAATGGCTGCTTTGGCATTGTCAGGGTTGTTTTTTTTATTCCGGGATCAACGACTGAAAGGATTTTACTCAGCCATCCTGTGGTTTCTCCCTTTCAATATTTTTATCGTTCTGAGTTGGTATTGCTGGTGGTATGGCGGATGTTTTGGCCAACGTGCATTCATTCCGGTACTTGCTCTGCTGGCATTTCCACTAGCCCTTCTTTTGGAAAAGGCTGTCCGTGCCCGCATTCTCGTTTATGTTTGTGCCATATGTTTCCTGTTTCTTAATGTGTTTCAATCGTTTCAATACCAGCGGCAAATCATTCATATGGATGCCATGACATGGGAGTCTTATGCCTTTGTATTTGGAAAATGGAAGTTATCGGATGATCAGATCAGACGGAGAAATTCCATGCTGGATCGGCCGGATTATCTCCAGAGAGGGAAAAAACTGAATGAGTATTTCAAATAAATTTCCGGTGATGTAGATAAAAGCAATTCTTAACCGAATTCTGCGTCAATCATCTGAATTTCAAAATCAAAGCTGAAGGATTCAACCTACCAGAAGGCCGTGTACAAAACTGTTAGAATCAAACAGATTCCAATAGCTGCTATATTAAACACTGGATCAGTATAAAAAATTGACTTTTCACTCACGGGTCCTGATTCCTTCATTCCAATACCTCCGGAAAACAGGGTATCTCCTTTGCCGGAACCAGATAATTCTATTGCACCCGGGTCATTGCCATCTTTGTTGTTAATGAGTGAAATTACCACCATCACCACAGAAAGTATAATAAAAGTATAACCCATTCTGTCAAGGAAAGGCACAGATGGAGTGCCAAATTTGAATGCAATGGCAACCGGGAGAGTGAGAAGCGCTACCCAAACAGCGGCATTGGCACTGGCTTTTTTCCAGAACAGACCAAAAACAAAAATGCAGAATATACCAGGGGAAACGAATCCGGTATATTCCTGAATGTATTGGAATACCTGGTCAAAACTTCCCAGCACCGGCACAACCGGTATGGCGATGGCAAGAGAAACAAGTGTGATGATCTGGCCGGTACGCACCAGTTGCCGCTCTGATGCCGACTTATTGAAAAATTGTTTGTAAATATCCATTGTAAAAATAGTCGCAATGGAATTGGTTTTGGATGAAATGGCTCCAACAATGGCGGCGAACAGTGCTGCAAATGCCAGTCCTTTCACACCAGGAAATAGAAAGGAATTCAAAAGAATCGGATACGTATCATCGGGTCGGATAATGTCTCCAACCAGAACAGGACTGTGATGTTGTGCAAGTAAATAAGCGGCCATCCCCGGAATCACTACAATAACCGGCATGAAAAGCTTGAGGTATCCAGCAAAAGCCAGGCCTCTCTGGGCTTCTTTCAGGCTCTTGGCAGCCAATGCTTTCTGTGTTATGTACTGGTTGCAGCCCCAATAATTCAGATTTGTGATCCACATAGCCCCAACCAGAACGGTTAAACCGGGCAAATCCATGTATGCATCTCCACCATTTTTGGGGAGGTCCACATACGGAGTAATACCATCCGGTTTACTTTTCAGGATTTCTCCTTCCTGCAAAATCATGGAGAATTTTTCCGGGATTTCATGATACAATACCTGAAATCCAGCCAACATCCCATGATGATCACCCAGACTGTCCAATGCAAGGTATGTCGTTACAAGTCCGCCTGCGATCAGAAAGAAAACCTGAATCGGGTCTGTCCAGGCAACAGCCATCAACCCTCCGGACAAGGTATAAATCGTTGAAAACAAAGCCACAATTCCGGCAATGATTAGTGTGTTCTGAGTAGTATTTTCCAAACCCAATACACCTTTCACCGCAATGGTTCCCAGATAGATGATGGATGTGAGATTGACAAAGACATAGAGAAACAGCCAGAAAATTGCCAGTGAAGTCCGTACCCTGTTGTCATACCGGATTTCAAGAAACTGGGGCATTGTAAAGATCTTTTTCTCAAGGAAAATGGGAACAAAAAATTTCGCGACAATGAGCAATGTTGCTGCTGCCATCCATTCATAGGTGGCAATGCCAAGTCCGATGGCAAATCCGGAACCCGTCATTCCAATCAACTGTTCTGCACTTATGTTGGCTGCAATCAGGCCAGTACCAATGGCCCACCATGGAAGGGAATTGCCGGCCATGAAGTAGTCAGCCGAACTTTTTTGTTCCCCATTTTTTGTTCTTGAGACATATAAGGCGACGCCAACAACCAAAACACAGTAAGCTGAGAAAACAAGAATATCAATGTTTGAAATGGAGGATAAATCCATACTATACTCGGTTAATGAATTTGCGGAAAGAAGAATCGGGTTGCAAGAACACGGAAATCGTGGATTTTTTCTCAACAGGTCGGGCATTTTTTGGAAATGACTTGATCGTTTTGTCAGGATCAGAACATTGGATTCTTCAACTTTAAAAGCTGGTTTGGTCTTTCATTGGATCCTGATTCATAAGTTACATGAAATCAGTGCGATAGTTTTGTTCACTCATCATTTTTACCATTCGGAATTTTTCCAGTCAGGCACTGGTTTTTCTACATATAATAGTTTACTTTTGCAGCCCATTTTATAAACAGGGGACGTGTTCCTCACTAATTCAAAACCAAATGGTTAAAATACGACTTGCCCGCCGAGGCAGAAAAAAACTGGCAATGTTTGACCTTGTAGTCGCAAACGCCACTGCGCCACGAGATGGCCGATTTATCGAAAAATTGGGTACATACAACCCAAACACCGTTCCAGCTACCATCGTTCTTCAGGACGACAAAGCTCTGACATGGTTGATGAACGGAGCTCAGCCAACCGATACTGTACGTGCCATTCTTTCGTACAGAGGAATCCTTTACAAGAAACACCTTCAGATTGGTGTGAACAAAGGAGCCCTGACTCAGGAAGACGCGGATGCAAAATTCGAAGCATGGAAAGCTGGAAAAGATTCCAAGATTTCAGGACGTGTTGACAGCCTTGCGAAAGCAAAAGCCGATGCATCGAAATCTCGTTTGGAAGCAGAAACCAAAGTAAACGAAGCAAGGATTGCTGCTCAGGCTGCAAAACAGGCGGCTGAAATTGCAGCAGCAGCTCCTCCCGTTGTGGAAGAAGTTGTAGCTGAAGAAGCTCCCGCTGTTGAAGCGGCTGCTGAAGAAGTGGCACCTGTTGAAGAGGCTGCTGAAGAGGCGGCACCTTCGGCTGAAACCGAAACCCCAACAGCTGAATAATAAATCAAACGGTATCTTTCCTTAGGTATTATGGATAAGAATCAATGTTTTGAACTCGGTTATATCGGTAAAATCCATGGTTTGGATGGAACCGTTATGGCTGTTCTGGATGTTGATTTTCCTGACCAATACCGGAAAATGGATGCCTTGTTTGTAGAACAAAAGGGACAGCTTGTGCCTTTTATGATCCGCAGAATTTCGGGGATTAAAGGCAATCAGATTCTTCTTTCTTTTGAAGGTATCGAATCGGAAGCACAGGCACTGGAACTGAAGGGGTGCAAACTCTTTCTTCCGGAAAAGGCTCTTCCCAAACTGAAAGACAATCAATACTATTTCCATGAGCTCGTCGGCTGCGTGGTGATGGACCAACAACTGGGTGAACTTGGAGAAATCCGGGAGATCGTAGATTTGCCTCATCAAACACTGGCGATAATGGACTGGAAAGGAGCCGAAGTGCTAATACCAGTGCACGAGTCGATTGTTCTTCGGATCAACCGGACGGAAAAAAAGGTTACTACCCTGCTTCCGGAAGGTTTGATCGATGTGTTTACGAAACCAGATGAAAAAGAGGAAGTGTATGCGGATTGACATCATTTCCTGTGTTCCTCAGCTTTTGATCAGCCCTTTTGAGCATTCAATACTCAAAAGAGGTCAGGCTGCCGGTGTCATCGAAGTAGAAGTGCACAACATTCGGGATTATTCTACAAGCAAGCAAAAACAAACAGATGATTATGCCTTCGGTGGAGGAGCCGGTATGGTTATGATGATTGAGCCCATAGAGAATTGTATCAATGCTCTGAAAGCGAAACGTTCATACGATGCCATTATCTATACGACACCCGATGGAGAATTATTCGATCAACAGAAAGCCAACCAGTTTTCGTTGCTTGAAAATATCATCATTCTGTGCGGCCATTACAAAGGAGTCGATGAAAGAGTAAGACAACATCTGATCACACATGAAATCAGCATAGGTGACTATGTGCTTTCTGGTGGAGAGCTGGCAGCTGCCGTGATTGCAGACGCTGTTTTTCGCCTTGTGCCAGGTGTAATGAACGATGAAACTTCTGCCCTGACAGACAGTTTTCAGGATGGGTTGCTGGCACCACCAGTGTATACCCGCCCGGCTGTTTATAATGGTTGGGAAGTGCCATCAGTTCTGTCGAGCGGTCATCAGGGTAAAATTGAAGAATGGCGCCATGAGCAGTCACTCCAGAGAACCCGGGAAAGAAGACCCGATTTGTATTCAAAACTTACTGATTTTCAATTTGTAACAAAGTAAAATTTAAATAATCATGTCAGAGCTTATAAAATTCGTTGAAGCTGAAATGGCTGAGAAAAGAGCCGGGATGCCTGACTTCGGTCCTGGTGACACCATCAACGTACACGTAAAAATTAAAGAAGGAAACAAAGAGCGTATTCAGCAATTCCAGGGTGTGGTAATCCAACGCCGGAATCCAAACTCCAACGGAGAAACCTTCACCGTTCGGAAAATTTCCAATGGAGTAGGAGTGGAGCGTATCTTCCCTATTTTGTCATCTTCCATTGATAAAATTGAAGTTGTTCGCCGTGGTGCTGTGCGTCGTGCCCGTCTGTTTTACCTTCGTGGAAAACAAGGCAAGGCTGCCAAAATCAAGGAGAAAAAGAACTTCGCTTCTTAATCGAGGTAAATTTTTCAAATCAAAGGAGGCTGTGCAGAAATGTGCAGCCTCTTTTCATTTAGTCCGAATATCATTTTAGAGCACCATACTCCTCAATTGAAGGGCAGTCCCGTCTTGAACACTTTTTTTAATTCTTTGGAAGTGGGCAGGTCAAAGTCAGCAGAAATGCTTCTAACTGTTGCTTTTCCTTCTCCGTAAGGGCGATCCCATTCCGGATGGTACTGTCCATCCCGATTGGATTTTGAACCACCAGATAAGGACTTTGATAATAGTCAATCACTTCTCTCAGGGTTTTCATTGAACCGTTGTGCATATAAGGTGCTGTCTTTGCTACATTCCGAAGACCAGGTACTTTGAATTTTCCCAGGTCGCTGCTGTCGTTTGTGATGTTAAACCGACCCCGGTCATTCCACTTTTTGCCGTCGTATAAGCCAATATTTTTGAATTCATCTGCTGTGAAATCCGGACTGAAATGACAGTCAAAGCATTTGGCTTTTCCAATGAACAATTTCTGACCAGCGATTTCATCAGGAGAAAGTTTCCCTTTCCCGTTTGATGCAAGGTCAAATGGAGAATCCGTTGTTTCCAGTGTGGCCTCATAGGCAGCGATGGCATCTGCCAAACTTTTCTCATCCGGCAACCTGTGGTATACTTCCTTAAACCACCGGGAGTATTTTCGATTTTTTCGTAACCGTGATACGGCAACCGGAATTGGAAGATTCATTTCATTTCCATCCCGGATCGGGAAAAGTGATTGGTGCTCGAGTGAATTTGCACGGCCATCCCAGAACAGGATTTCTCTGGAAGCCATATTGAGAACAGATGGCGTGTTTCGTTTTGTTCGGCCTTTTCCTACTCCATGACTGAAGTCCAACGTATCGGCAAAATAGAATTCAGGTTTGTGGCAGGAACCGCAACTAACCGTACTGTCGGACGATAAAATCGGATCGAAAAACAACTGTTTGCCCAGGAATACTTTGTCGATTTTTTTTCCTGGTTTTGGCTTTTTGCCCATCCAGAAGGAAGTTGTTATCAGGATTAGAACGAGGAGTGAGATGCTTGATGCTGTGGTCTTCACCGGAAAATGGAATAGGGCAATAATCTATTTTATTGCCTGAACGCAACCAAGTAAATTCTTCGAATCCGACCTAAGGTTTTGCTCACCATTTTTGCCAATTCCAGTCATTTTCATTGATTGTTCGAAAATCTTGTTGCCGAACCGGTTTTTTTTCAAATTTTGCCCCATGAATCTGAATAAGCCTTTGACCCGCTTTTTAATTAAGGCAGTGGTTTTGTATCTGGGTTGGCACTTGTTGTGGTATAACTGGATTGAACCTGATGGTACCGTAAATCACTACCTCACCTACAATACGGCCTGGATCAGTTCGGCTGCGTTGAACACCTTTAGTTCTCATTCGTTTACCCTTTCTCCTTTTTCAGAACTTAATACCTTTCTTTTTAAGGATGGCATTCCGGTAGTTCTTATTGAACATGGTTGTAACGGGTTGATTCTGATGGTTTTGTTTGCTGGTTTTGTTGTTGCATTTCCGGGGCCCTGGCGTACAAAACTTTGGTTTGTTCCAATGGGGATATTATCCATTTACCTGATCAACTCATTTCGGGTGATCGGATTGGCGGTGAATCATATGGTATCTAAGTCTTCGTTTGATTTTAACCACAAATACACATTTACCATCCTGGTGTATGGAGCCATCTTCTATTTCTGGATGATTTGGGTAAACCGTTATTCCGGTATCAATGCCAAATAGATCGGTTTCCAAAAAGGCTGGCCTGGTTGTCAGTTTTATGGCATGGCTTGCCCTTTATCAATTCTCTAAAGAAATATTTGAGTGGGGCCGTCCGTTGGTGTATGAATTTTATTTCACAGCACCCGGAAAGCTTTTGTTGCTTGTGTTTAAAGACACATTGCATTTTACTGCTGATAATCCGGATTTCTGGATTAAAATTCTGTTTTCCTTAGGTTACATAATTAGCTACCTGGTGTTTATGGGTCTTTATTTTGGCTTTCGCGAGATCAGGCCTTTGTTGATTTCCGTATTTGCCGGTTTTCTGGTTTTATCGATAGGGCTGAATGTTCTTGGCAAAGTGATGCACATTGAATCGGCCGTGTTGTTATCGAGAAATACAAATGACCTGATGGTATCCCCCTTTATGCTCGTGTTTCTGTTTCCGGTGGTAAAGCTCTACTTTGCAGATCTTGGTAAAAAAACTTGAAGTTTTCACTCGCGTTTTTTCTTTTTGTCCTGGTCAGTCTTTCTGAGTTAAAGGCTCAGGATTATCAGTTTGCCCAATTTTACGCATTACCACTATATTATAACCCTGCATTTGCAGGTGCCAACCTAAACTCCAGAATAACGTTTGGTTACAGAAATCAATGGGCAGGTCTGCAAGGATGGAAAGGGTGGATTGCATCGTTTGACTGGCATTTAAAAAAGGCAAGTTCAGGAATTGGAATTCAGATCAGCAAAAATTCAATAGATCGGATTGGTTACGAACATTCCTCCGGAATCCTTCAGTATTCGTATCGGGGAAAATTAAAAAAGGACATCCGGGTGTCAAGTGGTATTGGCATTGGATTTGGGCAGGTTAGCTGGAATTCCGGAAACAACATCTTTGGGGATCAGCTTGAAATTGATCCTGTCAGACCAAAGTCAATTGATCCGTTCGCAAACAAGGCGATTTCTGCCGGGTACTTTGATCTGCAGGTTGGATTTTTGGTGTACTCTCAGAAGTGGTGGGCGTCTGTGTCTGGCTTGCATCCACATTCTCCTTCATTTGATATTGGATATCAAAATATTGTTGATCCAAGAATTAATTTGTCGGGCGGATATCGGTTTGAACTAAAAAAGCCGGTTGACTACAAAGACCAAATCATTCCCCGTTCCATAACACCTGCGATTCTCCTGCGAAGCCAGGGAAGTGCCAGCCAGCTTGACCTGGGAGTTTATCTTCACTATGTTCCATTTGTTGCTGGTGTGTGGTACAGAGGTATACCCACTCCGGTGAAAGGAACGAAAAGTCTCAATCAGGATGCATTGACCTTGTTAGTGGGTATTAAACAAAACAACCTCAGCATTGGATATTCATATGATGTAAACCTGAGTGGGTTAGTCGGGCTTTTGAGAGGGAGCCATGAACTTACTTTGACATATGAGTTCAATACAAAGTACTTAAGCCTGAAAGGAATGAAACAAAGTAAAGCTCTACCTTGTCCATCCTTTTAATCTACAATTTGAATAGGAATAAATCAGAAACTCATTACTTTTGCTGCATGAGGCTTTTTGTAATTTCACTTATTACTTTCTGCGTATTTAGCATTCCTTCAAAAGGCAGTTGCTTTATCCCTGATAATCAGATTGAATTGGTTGAGAATAAGTCCTCCTCGCAAGCAACTGTTCAGGAAAAGGGAAAACAACATCGCAAAAGAAAGTCCCTCACCACCAAGCCAAAATCAGCAAGGAAGTTGCGTTTCACTAAGCCATTTATGTTTCTGAACCCTTTAATTTCACATTTACTTTTCCTTACCCCGACACAGGAATCTCTGGATACACTCGGAGCTTAAGTTGATTCTTATTAATTAACGCAAGAAAAGCCGGAGATGCTGGATATGTGACTGATACATATCAGTGGCTATTTATAAGGATTTGTGGCTGATTTTCAATGCTGCGATTGTACATTTTTAAATTTTTAAGCGTATTTTTGCGGAAAATTTAATGAATTAGCAAAAACATTGCGCTTCCTTCAAGAATTTCTTAAATCTCTGTTCCCCTTCAGAATATCCCGGTTCATACCGATTTTCATAGTTACAGGTGATTTAGCATTCCTGATTTCATCGTTTTTTGGAGCGGTTCAGGTTCAAGGGAATTCACTGGAATCTGTTTTTTCCAGGCCCGTCTATTATTGGTTTTTCCTGTTTGCAATTCTTTCTTGGTTTGCTTGTGTTCTTGTTCTTAAGTCGTTCACAATTAAGAGGATAAAGAGCCTTGATAGGGTGGCCAAGGATACCATCGAAACCCTTCTCTATCATATTTTCCTGGTTTCCGTTTACATAGTGGCTACAGAAGCCTACTTTATTCCGAGGAACTATCTGCTCTCATTCTATTCCTTTTTCATAACAGGGATTTTTGCGTGGAGATTTAGTATTTATTTATCTCTTGGGTATTTCAGGCGACACGGACTCAATTATCGAAATGTTGTCATAATCGGCTACAATCCATATGGGTTATCTCTGAAGCAATACTTTGAAAAAAATCCGGAATTGGGTTATCGGTTCAAAGGCTTTTTTGATCATCGGCCACACAGGAATTCCAGTATTGTCGGAAAATTTCAGAGAAGTATGGAGGAATTCCTGAAACAAGAAAATATTGACGAAGTCTACGTTTGCCAGAGTTACCTGAAACACAGATATTTCCGTCATCTGGTTCGGTTCACCGAAAGTCATTTTCTTAAAATTAAGCTTCTTCCTGACATCAAGGGTTTGATTTTTGACGATCTGGAGCTTGAATTTTATTCGGATCTCCCCATTGTTTCTTTCAGAAGAGAGCCTTTACAAAATGAAATGAATGCTGCACTAAAAAGAGTATTCGATGTTGTTTTCTCTTCATTGGTATTGTGCTCGATTTGTTCATGGCTATTCCCCATAATCGCCATCCTTATTAAGCTGGATAGCAAAGGCCCAGTTTTCTTTTTTCAAAAACGAAGTGGAAGAGCTGGCAAGGATTTTCTTTGCTTAAAATTCAGGACAATGGTGGTGAATGAAGAGGCGGATATCCGGCAAGCGACCAGAGACGATAGCCGGATAACCCGTTTAGGGCGTTTTTTGCGTGAATCCAATATCGATGAATTGCCACAGTTTATTAATGTACTCCTCGGAGACATGTCCGTAGTTGGGCCTCGTCCACATATGCTCCGTCACACCGAAGAATACAGTAAAACTATATCCAACTACATGCTTCGGCATTTGATCAAGCCAGGAGTAACTGGGCTCGCTCAGGCTAAAGGGTACCGTGGGCAAACCAACGACAATTTTAGTATGCGTAACCGGGTTCGGGTCGATATTCTGTATATTGAAAGATGGTCATTTTTTCTTGACATCAAGGTGATTGGATTGACGCTTCTCAACATGATGAGAGGCCAGGATAATGCATACTAATATTGTACAGTTGACCCGATATTTTTCCTATTCATCTGTTTTACGATTCACGGAGGAGGTTTTCCTGAGTGTAGGTTTCAGTTCTGCTGATGCAGAGCTTTCAGCCAGGCTACTAACCCGGGCAGATATTAGAGGAATTGATTCTCATGGCGTGGCCAGGTTAAGTGGATATGTCCGACTGATAAAAGCGGGCCGACTTAATCCGGAACCACAATTTAATTGGTCTGGTCGTTTTCCTGTTTTGAGGACTTTGGATGCCGACCAATCAATCGGATTCGTGTCGGCACATGCCGCAATGTCGGAGTGTATTTCGATGGCGGAAAAATTCGGGTGTGCCATGGTTGCGGTTAATAATTCCAATCACTTTGGAATTGCAGGCCAGTACTCTCTGATGGCTGCTGAAAAAGGATTGGTGGGTATGGCATTCACTAATGCCTCTCCTCTTGTAGCTCCAACACATTCACTTGACCGGATGTTGGGTACAAATCCAATATCAATTGCCATTCCTTCGCAAAAGTCGAAGCCATTTGTGCTCGATATGGCAACCACAACTGCAGCAAATGGTAAACTGGAAATTCTGCAACGTAAAAAGCAGGAAGCACCTTCCGGATGGATACAAAAATCAGACGGTACAATATCCAAAGATCCGAATGAGTTAAAAGCTGGAGGAGCCCTTCGCCCTCTTGGTAGTTTCGAAGAACTTGGAAGTCATAAAGGTTATGGATTGGGATCAATGGTGGATATCCTGTCTGGTGTACTCACGGGTGCAAATTTCGGACCTTGGGTTCCCCCTTTTGTGGCTTTTCTCCCCCTGGCTGCCGAAAATGTGGGTAAAGGCATCGGACACTTTTTCATCGCTTTCCGTCCAGATGGGTTTATGGAACAGGATTTGTTTCTTGAAAGGATGGAAAAATGGATGACTGCTTTTCGGTCCTCTCAGAAAATCGGCGATGAGGATGTCATGGTTCCAGGGGACCCTGAGTGGGCACTGGAAAAGCAGCGGTTGGCAGAAGGCATTCCCCTGTTGCCGTCAGTGGTAGACGATCTCAATCAACTGGCAACTGAATTTGGTTTGTCCCAACCAGAACCGATATGATTGCTGTTATTCAACGAGTTCAATATGTCAGGCTTCGGGTTGATGGCCAACTGGTTGCTGAAATTGGGAAAGGACTTTTAGTCTTGTTGGGTGTTGCATCTGACGACAGTGAGCAACAGGCAGACTGGCTGGCACGTAAAATTTCTCAACTCCGGATTCTCCCGGATGATCAGGGAAGAATGAATAGGAGTGTTATAGAAACCGAACAGGAAGTGTTGGTGGTCAGTCAGTTTACACTTCTGGCAGATGCATCACAAGGCAACCGGCCTTCTTATATTCATGCAGCAAGACCCGAACTGGCCATTCCTTTATATGAAAGAATGGTATCATCTTTACAGTCTATTTTAAACAAAGATGTCCCCACAGGCGTTTTTGGAGCTGATATGCAAATCGAAATGGTTAATGACGGACCCGTCACCATTTGCTTGAATACTTCAGAACTTATGAAGTAAGGGAACGAATATCATTGAAGAAGGTCTCTTCTCCGAATTTTGATAGCAGCCAGATTTCTGTTTTGAATCGTGATCCATTCATTTGTTTTCGGGAGATAGGCCATTGAACGATCCGGATCTGAGGTAGGGTAGAAATTCAACAAATGCGATTTTTCTTTATCAATATCTACCAAATCAAGAGACCATTCATATGGAGTAGTTAACAATGAATCCTTCGATTTCTGGGGTAATCCATTCAGGAATCGTTCTACGTAAATTTTTTTAAACTGAAGAAGAAACTCGGCAGTCGCGATTGTATCGAATTTTGAGGCACCTTCCATATTGAAATACTTCCCGGAAAAGCCAACTTTGAAATTATCAGCCGGTGACATAGTGTATCGCACCTCAGCCGTTTGAATGGTCTGAGGAGTACTGGAAATCAGCAGACGGTCCCTCCAGTCATTCACTGTAACATTGTAACGTGGAGTGAGGAATCCATTGAATCCACGAAGGTAGCAGACATAAGGGTCTCCGTTTTCAAGCTTAAAGTACGTTCCTTTGTTTTCAGGAGCATCATCCCCAATCAGATAGGTTTTATAGAGTTCACCTTTTACATAAATCTCGACCTTTCTGTATCGGGTTTTCATGGCATCATTCACTGTTTTGGCTTCATTTGGTGCCAATGGTCGTTGCATTTCCACGTTTCGGATTGTAGTGAGTAATACATCCATCAGAACAGGTGAAGCTTTATATTGTTTGTTTAGTTTCCAATAACCAGAAGCAAGTCGGTCAAGAGTAACGGGTTTTCCAGGATAAGGGAACTGTGTCACAACCACTTTACTGATGGAGGCCGTGTCTGCTACAGAAAAGTTCAGGTCCAGTTTGTCAAGTGTGGATTTACGTTTATTTTTTTGCAACGACCACCAGGCACCTGCACCCAAAGCAAGGGCCAACAGAATGAATAGAATTGTTTTTTTCATAGGTTTATGTTTTGCTTCAGGTAAGTTGATATTTCCGGTTTCGCAGAAATAACCGTCCAAGTCCAAAGAAGAGAATCAAAAGTACAGGACCTGCAACATTCAAAATTTGCCACAGGGTTTTTTCATTTGCGATCCGGGGAAGTTCCAAAGGACGGAGCGCAATGGTTTTATTCTTAGCCAGAATTACACCATTCTCATCCAATAGATAAGAGATACAATTCATAATAAAATCTTTGTTGGCAAAAGTCGCTCCCAGATACCGGTCATAACCTGTTGCAAAATAGTCGCCGGCTTTATTCGTATCGTTTCTGGCAAAATCTCCATCACCAACCACGACAATCTTGGAAGGTTTGTCAACTTCCTTAAAACCGATTTGCTGGCTGGATTCAGGCACCATTCGATTCTGATAAAGAGAAACAAATTTCCCTTCCAGCAAATATGCCACAGGAAGATAACTAAGTTTGTATTGTTCTGGTTGAGGATTGAGGCGGGCTTCATTAAATGAAAGTCTCACCGGAGATGTCACAATTCGCGAATATTTGGAAGATAGCACCAATGGCGTTTTCCTGATATGAGGGCTGACGGATGTATCAAGTGTGCTTACAAACCGGGTGTAAAGAGCATCCATATTTTTTACAATCGGATGATTACCAAAAGCATTCAGGATCGGATAGAATCGCCATGGTACCAGCCGGGTTTCCGGTTTGTCTCCAACGTATCCCACCACCAGAGGAATAGCACCTGAATTCATATCCAGTAACAAATCCGCATTTACCCGAACACCAAACCTGAAAAGCAGGTCTTCAAGATTTGTCTGATACGGAAACGCCAGTGAACCATCTGGTTTAATGCTGTCTAATTCTGCTTTGATTCCGTCATAAAGAAAGATGGCTTTTCCACCTTTCACTATAAACTGGTCTAATTTAAACTTATCAAATTCAGAGAAACCCTTTGTTGGTTTGATCATGATGGCGATGTCATAACCTGTCAGATCATTTACTTTGGTTAGGTCAACCGACTGAGCATTATAGTATTGATTGAGCGACAGTCCCAGATCCTGGATTCGTTTGTCGGTTATTTCACCATGTCCGCTTAGGATGGCAATTCGGTTTCCGCCATTCTGAGACGCCATTTTAATTCCGTTTGCCAATTCAAATTCAACACCTTCCACCGATTGGTTGAGTCTTTCGGCTGGCGAAGATGCCTGATTGCCTTTCAACAGTTGTACCGGGATTTCTTTCCCTTTTACGCGAATAATCGCACCTGGGAAAATGATCTTCTGAACCTGTTCCGCTCCCTCCTTCACTGTGAGGTTTGTGGGTTGCAAGCCAGATTTTGTTAATTGCTGATAGACATTGTTCCGGGTTTTGACATCCGGGGCAGCACCAGGGTTAATGAATGAATATTCAATGTTGTTGTTGCTGTAATTACGGAACTCTTCCAAAGTTTCCTTAATGGATTTTTGCAATCGCTCAAATCCGGCAGGAAACTCGCCTTCCAGGTATACTTCCACATAAACCGGACTTTGGATTTCTTTGAGAATGTTTTTCGAAGCTTCAGAGATTGAAAATCGCTTGTCTTCTGTCAGATCTATCCGGAAAAAGAAAGAGCTGGCGATGATGTTGACAAATACCAGAATGGCCACCAATATGAAAAACTGGCTCAGTTCCTGAAATTTCAGATTTCGTTTCTTCATGATTACCAGCGGCGGGAGTTTAGTACAAGTCGGGTGGCGAATAATAATACAGTGGTTGTGCTGACGAAAAACAACACATCTCTCAGGTCAATCAGGCCTTTCCCTAAAGCCTGATAATGATAATCCAATCCAAAGTATTGAATAACAGATGATGCAGAAGACCAGACATCAATAGAAGCAATAGAGCTGATGCCTGAATACATCAGAAAACAAAAGAAAACGGACAGCACAAAGGCGACCAACTGGTTGTCGGTAATGCTGCTTCCAAAAATCCCGATGGCTGAAAATACAGATGCCAGCATGAACAACCCAAAGTAAGACCCAAACACACCGGCTGAATCGATGTTGCCCTGAGGAGCTCCCAGAACCCACAACGAAATAAAGTAGATCAGAGTTGGAACCAGGGCCAGAAATACCAGAAACAGGCATGCGAAAAATTTACCAAGGAGGATGTCCCATTCCGATAATGGTTTGGTCAGAAGCCATTCCAGTGTGCCTGATTTTTTCTCGTCAGCAAACGAACGCATTGTGATGGCCGGAATCAGGAAAATAAAAACGAAAGGTGTCAGTCCAAAGAAACCTGCCATTTCGGCAAATCCATAATCCAATACATTGGTTTCCGGAAAGACCCAGAAAAGGAGGCCTGTAGCCACCAGAAAGATCACCAGAACCATATAGCCCAACAGACTATTGAGGAATTGGTTAACTTCTTTTTTGAAAATAGTAAACATTGAGTGTGTTGAGGCCGCGAAAATAGTGGGTTCCGGCGAACTTACAGCAGGAAGTCCGGCTCAAAACCTTACAGCAAATCCCACATTGTTGTGGAAGTGGCTGGCAGAACCTACTTTTGTCGCATCAACAGGTCCCGTAGTTCAATGGATAGAATAGAAGTTTCCTAAACTTTAGATATGAGTTCGATTCTCGTCGGGACTACAAAAAGCGCCTTCCTGCTTCAGGAAGGCGCTTTTTTCATTTTGGGGTGGATTAATTTTTTTTCTGCCCGGTATGTATTTGCCTTTTGCCGGAATGAAATTCATTTTTATGTTTGTGGCCTAAACTAAAATTGAATTGAGGAATGAAGAACGAAATATCAGCAAAGTGCTGTCTGCATTGCGGCAGCGAATTCAAAGGACGGAGCGATAAAAAATATTGTGATGACCAATGCCGTAGCAATTTCAATAATCGGCAATATGCCAACGCACTATCAACTGTCCGGAATATCAATTACATCCTGAAGCGAAATCGTCAGGTGCTTGTCGGATTTGTTAATGGTAATAAATCTTCCAAAGTGAGTTTTCAGGTTCTGATGCAGAAAGGATTTAATCCGGGGTATTTCACTCACACACGAATGACCAGTAAAGGTGCGGAGTTCCGTATTTGTTACGACGTAGCGTTTCGGATTCTGGAAGGGAATATGTGTCATATTGTAGGATGTCAAAGAGTCAATGAAGCCCATCGGAATTTGATTCATCCCATTGAAATGGACTGATCTCATAAGGCAAGACGCCTTTTCAGGACTTGTCCTTTGGAAAAAGAACCTGGATTTTGTTTCACTGTGAGGGAACGGAATCCAGTGAATTTAAAATTAGACATTCTGGAAAAAAGTGAATCCGGCTCAATATGAACCGGACTCACGAACCTATAACAAATTGAGACAGTTATATGCCAAACATTTATCAATCCGTTTGAAACGATAATTCTTTTCAGCCTGATTACCATTCAGCCCAAATTATTCTCTTGTGGGAAATCAATTTAAGAGGGATGATTCAAAGGAGCCCAGAGAATGGAGAATAGGAACTACTCGGATGAGAGTTTAGGAGGGAAGGAGCACACGAAAATGTATAAGCAGGAGGCTGGCACCAAATGCAGGATTCTCATTTTCGCAATAATCTTCCAATCGCTGATTTAGCAGGCACCAGATCATGTGGAACCATCACGCCATTTTGATTAGAAAGCCGGGCGATCTAACAATCCCCCGGCTTTTTAATATTCTATTTGTCTTTTTTGCCACCCAGCATTTGCATGTCGCTGACAATGACCTCGGTAATGTACCGTTCATTGCCATCCGAGTCGTTGTACTTACGGGAGCGAAGACTGCCCTCAACGGCAATCTGTGACCCTTTGGTCAAATATTTTTCAGCCACCTCGGCCATTTTACCACGGATCACGATGAGATGCCAGTCGGTTTCCTCGACTTTGTTCCCATCCTTATCTTTCGACAGGTGAGGGGTGGCCAGCGTGCAGTTGGCAACTTTGCCACCGTTGCTGAATGATTTAATGATCGGGTCTTTCCCCAAATTGCCCAAAAGGCGCACAGAATTTACGACAGTATTCATGTGTAATGATTGTTTTAGTTTTAGAACTTATTTTTCTGTTGACGAATCAACGGTTCAAAGGTGCACCCCTGTCCGGACACTAGCCGGATTGTAAACGATTATATCCGGATAATGTCGGATAATCTTTCAACAGGACGGTATGGCCCAAATCTTCATCTGCATCAAAACTGTACTGATCTCCATCAGGCTCCTTTCGTTTTTGAGTCTACCTTTGCAAAAAAACCTTTGCCATGAGTTTTCCAGATCTGACATCCATCGGTTCCGTGACCCTGATTCTTTTCTCTGTGATCGATATTCTGGGTTCGATTCCTGTGATCCTTGACATAAAGAAAAGAAGCGGTGGAATTGAACCTCTGAAGGCAACTCTTGTCGCAGGTGGAATCATGTTTGGGTTTCTTTACCTTGGGGAAAAAGTCCTGAAGTTGTTTGGTGTTGATATTCAGTCTTTTGCCATTGCAGGTGCAGTCGTTATTCTGATCATGGGAATGGAGATGATTCTGGGACGGAAGTTTTTCAAACCTTCTGAACCTGGAGAACCAGGCGGCTCCATTGTTCCCCTGGCGTTTCCAATCATCGCTGGGGCCGGAACGATGACAACGCTTGTTTCACTCCGGTCCCAATACAGTTATGAAAGTATACTGGTTGGTATCGTGGTGAACCTGTTTCTGGTGTTCATTGTCCTTAAAAGTTCCCAATGGCTCGAAGATAAAATCGGTGACAATGGACTGAAGGTGATGGGAAAAGTATTTGGCATTGTTCTGCTGGCCATCAGTATCCGGATTCTGACTACCCAGTTCGCATTGATGCAACAGAATCTTCAGGGAACGGTGGAGAAAATAGAAAGAACAGTTTTGCATATTGAAGATATGCATCAGCAAAACCTTCAGCTCATGAAACGACAGGATTCGATACTGAGTGAAAAAGATACCGTCGTGGTGGAGAGAATTCTTCAGTATGGCAGACGAAGAAGTAGTCGTTAAGCCGTTCCGAATTCCAATTTTTACAAAGTTCAACCTTTAGAATCATATTCATTGTCAGGACTCTACCTCCATATTCCATTCTGCCAGAAGGCCTGTCATTATTGTGATTTTCACTTCTCCACAACGCTCGGACAGATGGAAGCCATGGTGAATGCCATGTGCCGTGAGATGGAAATGAGAGTAGAAGGCCGGAATCGTCCGCAGATGAGCACAGTGTATTTCGGTGGTGGGACTCCTTCTATTTTACCGGAGAAGTTGTTAAACAAATTGTTCGAAGCCATTCACCGTCATTATGAGGTTGACCCTGGAGCGGAAGTCACACTGGAGGCCAATCCGGATGACATGTCGGATTCTATGATATCTGCATGGAATCAGCTGGGAATTAACCGGTTGAGTATCGGTTTACAGTCGTCACATAACGAAAGGTTAACCTGGATGAACCGCATTCACTCAGCCGAAGAAGGTCGCCATGCCGTACAGCAGGCACAGGACGCCGGGATCGAAAATATCTCCCTCGACCTGATGTACAATTTCCCAGGAAGCACGATTCAGGAACTGGAGGAAGATATTCATTCGATGCTGTCTCTTTCGCCAAAGCACATATCGGCTTATGGACTAACGATTGAGCCCCAGACCGTTTTCGGGAAGCGCTTCAAAAAAGGCGAGTTGCAGCCTTTGCCGGAAGAAAGTGCGGTGCAACAGTTTCAATATGTGAGGAAGAGATTGGCAGAATCCGGATTTGAAGGATACGAGATTTCCAATTTTGGACAGCCGGGTTTCTTTGCTGTTCACAATACCAATTATTGGTTTCAAAAACCATATGACGCCATCGGGCCGGGAGCGCATGGATTTGATGGAATGCAAAGAACCGAAAATCTGCCCAACAATGCTTTATATATTAAAAGCATACTGGAAAAGGGTGAGTTGTACCAGAAGGTGGAAATCCTTTCGGATGTAGATCGGGCCAATGAACATATTCTCACCAGACTCCGGACCAAATGGGGTCTAGATCTGGATGAATTGTCCGGAATCAGTGGGATTGTTCTGGATCAAATCAGGCAGGAAGAACTGAACGCTTTTGAGAAGGAAGCGTTGATTTACAGACAGAATCAGTTTGTTTTTCTGACGGAAGAAGGAAAACTTCTGGCCGACCGCATTGCTATGGAACTGATGGTTTAGATTTGACTTTGCAATTAACCATCATGAAAAAACCAAAACTTGTTGTCCTTTCAGGTGCCGGTATTTCGGCAGAAAGCGGACTGGCCACATTCCGTGGTAGCGACGGATTATGGGAAGGGTATCGTGTTGAAGATGTAGCCACCCCAGGTGCATGGCGAAAGGATCCGGATCTGGTACTGGAATTTTACAACGAAAGGAGGAAAAGTGCACTCAAAGCCGAGCCCAATGCTGCCCACCTCCGTCTGGTGGAATGGGAAAAGAGATTCGATGTGGACATCATTACACAAAATGTTGACAATCTCCACGAAAGAGCCGGAAGCAAAAAGGTGCTGCATCTGCACGGTCAGTTGTTTCAAAGCCGAAGCACGAAGAATCCGGAGGCCGTTTTTTCCATTAAAGGCTGGGCATTAAACCGGGGCGATCTGGCTCCGGACGGTTCGCAGCTCCGTCCTCATATTGTGTGGTTCGGGGAAGAAGTGCCCATGATGGAACCGGCCATCGACATTGCGTCAAGAGCGGATATTCTGGTGGTTGTGGGGACCTCGCTCCAGGTCTATCCTGCTGCTTCGCTGGTTCAGTATGTTTCTCCCCGCTGCACTATTTATGTAGTGGATCCGGGTGCCACGGCTTTCCCTGGCAGTCTGAAAGCCAGGTTTATCGAAGAGCCGGCCACCACAGGGTTGGCCACGTTGGAGGAAATTATATTCCATGAAGGCTGATTAGTAACCTGAATTCCCTTTTCTCTTTTTGGGGAGCGGGTTTGCAGGAAACCAAAAAAAGCAATCATCTTTACCGCTCTTAGTAGTTTCAATTATCATTTTAACCAAATAATGAATCAAAAAAACCAATCGACGAACTGGGGTGCCTTCTCAGTCCTGATTTCTGTATTCTTTTTCTGGGGCTTCGTTGCAGCCAGTAATGACATTCTGATTCCTGTTTTCAGAAAAGCCTTTGATCTCAGTCAGGGTCAAAGTCAGCTGGTGTCCGTTGCCTTTTATGTGGCATACTCCGTCGGTTCTTTGTTGTACATGGCCGTTTCAGGTTTGTTGAAAGAAGATCTTACCAACAAGATTGGTTACAAAAATGCCTTATCGGTGGGTCTTGCCATTTCGGCCTTGGGGACTCTTCTTTTTTACCCGGCAGCCAATATGGGTTCATTTAATCTGATGTTGTCTGGCCTGTTCATTGTTGGCCTTGGATTTTCTCTCCAGCAAACAGTGGCGAATCCACTGGCGATTGCACTGGGTTCCATTCAAACTGGCTCACAACGTCTTACTCTGGCCGGGGGAATTAACAACCTGGGAACCACCATCGGACCATTGATCGTGAGTTTTGCCATCTTCGGATCCGCAGCATCTCATGATACCAACATAGATGTCCAAACCATTAAAACACCCTATCTGATTCTGGGTCTTGCCTTTTTGGTTGTGGCTGTCATTCTGAAAATGTCTTCCATTCCGGATCGTCCGGCCATTGAAGAAGGACACAGTGAAAATCCTGCTGATAATGCCAGGTCATCTGCTTTGCAGTATCCTCAGTTATTGATGGGTATGCTGGGAATCTTTGTCTATGTGGGAGTAGAAGTATCCACTGCCAGTAACCTCCCTGCGTATATGGAGAAAGACCTCGGTTTCGCCATCAGCGAAGTGGCTCCCTATATTTCATTGTATTGGGCCAGTTTGATGATTGGTCGATGGACCGGCGCTGTGGAAGCATTCGGATTTTCTTCCAGCGTTGAAAAGATTGTAAAGTTTATTGCTCCTTATCTTGCCTTCGGTGTGTTTTTGATGGTGAATTCCATTGCTGGCCATGACCTGAGTCCTTTCTATGTGTATGCGTTGATCATCCTCGTTCTGATCGCTGCGGATCTTGCCAGTAAAGGCAACCCCGCCCGGATGCTGCTGATTTTCTCTGTGCTCGGAATCGGTGCACTATTAGTTGGGATGAATACAACCGGAATGGCCAGCGTGTATGCCTTCACCAGTGTTGGTTTGTTCTGCTCCACCCTTTGGCCATGTATTTTTACACTGGCTGTCAGTGGGCTCGGTAATAAAACCAGCCAGGGAAGTAATTTCCTGATTATGATGATTATGGGTGGTGGAATCGTGAGTTGGCTGCAGGGATATGTCGCTGACCTTACCAATATTCACCAAAGCTATATTGTGGGAGTTATCTGCTTCGCTTACCTGGCGTTTTATGCCTGGAAAGTAAGTGGCATTCTTCGTGCACAGGGTATTGATTTTGATAAAAAGATTTCTGGCGGACATTAATCAATCCATTCAGATTTCTAAGAAAAAGGCAGCTTGTCACCAGGCTGCCTTTTTTTATGGTTTTATGTTGATTTGGTGAGGAAGATCTAACTCTCAATCTGGATCCGTCCTGCCTGTTTTTATCCAGTTCAAAACTCCCACTGCCGCAAAAGGCATCCAGAAAAACTTAACCAGCGTCAAATAACGAAGTTGGGGAAAGAAGATAAGGATCACCAAAGTGTAAACCGCCAGAAGAATCAAGTGAGGAAAAAATTGATTTCGGGCTTCTTTATTTCGAAGTCCGACCAGTCCAAGAAGGAAGGTTGCAAACCAGGGAATCCAGTACAGAGGTGGATGCGTTCTCGGATCCGGCCAGTCGATGATCCAGAAACGAGCCAGTTTCTCAGGCATTCGGGTAAGCCAGGTGCCAGGATTTTGCTGAATCCAATCCAATGATTGATGCATCGCCAGCGAATCAAACTTCCCTTCAAACGTGGCGGGATTCTTTCTCATCTTCAGGACGGTATCGCTCCAGGCATAGGGCCAGTCTCCGATCTCACCCGGGTTGTTACCTCTGTAAAAATTAACCCCCGCACTGGCCGACAACACCGGTTTTCCGAATTCTCTGTAATTCCGGAAAAGCCAGGGCGCCAAAATCAAAGCGATTCCCATCAGTAAAAAAGCAGCCTGAAGCCGGTAGCCATTCCACCATTGCCAGGCTGCGTACACCGCGAAAAACAGGAATACTTCCGAGCGCATCAACACCAAAAGTCCTGCGCTGAGAATTTGAACAAACGTTAACCGGGCCTGTTTCATCCCGGACGGAGCCCAAAGGAAAAGACTAAGTAAAAAATGAAACCAGACAGTCGGACCTACACTGCAAGACGCATACACCAGGTCCGGTGTAAAGGCCAGAAAAAGAAGCGTTACTACAGCGGTTTCCACACCCGCTTTCTGTTTCACGAGGCGATAACTGAACCACATCGCCAATGCTGAAAATCCGATCTGAACGGTGAACAGCAGCAGGTTGCGGATCACCACATTCTGAATCAGCAGGAACGGATACAGAAAAAAAACATAGCCGGGTGGCATTAAAGCCGATGGATACCAGGCGTCTTTCAGAAACTGGAGCTGCTCATCCACAAATGGAAAACTATAGCCCCGACCTTCCGAAAGCAGCCGGGCGATTTCACCGTATTCCCAGTATTCTTCGGTTTTCCAAAGGCCGGAAGCAAACAGAAACGCAAACCGGAACAACACCGCAGCCGCCAGCAACCACTTCCATGCAGTAGGGTGTTGAAGAAAGGGAAGGATGGAATTCCGGTGAAATCGGTGCATTCGATTAAAGTCCAATCACCAGTTCC
>ERZ795056.1131-NODE-1131-length-31608-cov-37.984788_pt1 | contig 31608 bp, 25 predicted proteins | sample MGYA00375140_ERZ795056 | MGnify/ENA primary metagenome ERZ795056 (study PRJEB30185, sample SAMN05720227) | activated sludge metagenome | isolation source: Anaerobic digester | place: USA | collected 2015-03-09 ... | reverse complement strand
TGACCTCGGTGATCTCGGTCTCGAGCAGGCCGTCGTAGATGAAGCCGGTGTCGCCTTCGCTGCAGACCACGGTGACGAGTTGGCCGTCGGTCAGGTGCTCGGTGGCGTCGCCACAGCCCACCACGGCCGGGATGCCCAGCTCGCGCGCGATGATGGCGGCGTGGCAGGTGCGCCCGCCGCGGTTGGTGACGATGGCGCTGGCGCGCTTCATCACCGGCTCCCAGTTGGGGTCGGTCATGTCGGTGACGAGCACATCACCCGGCTGCACCTTGTCCATCTCGCTGATGTGCGAGACCAGCCGCACCGGGCCGGTGCCGATCTTCTGGCCGATGGCGCGGCCTTCGGCCAGCACGGCACTGTGGCCCTTGAGCTTGTAGCGGTGCTCGGTCTGGTTGGCCGACTGGCTCTTCACCGTCTCGGGCCGGGCCTGCAGGATGTAGAGCTTGCCGTCCTCACCGTCCTTGCCCCACTCGATGTCCATCGCGCGGCCGTAGTGCTGCTCGATGATCAGCGCGTACTTGGCCAGCTCGGCCACGTCGGCATCGTTCAGCGCATAGCGGTTGCGCAATTCAGGCGGGTTGTCCACGGTGCGCACCAGCTTGCCGGTGGCCAGGCGCTCGTCCGTGGGCGCGAATTCCATGCGGATCAGCTTGGATCCCAGGTTGCGGCGGATGATGGCCTGCTTGCCGGCCTTCAGGCCCGGCTTGTGCACATAGAACTCGTCCGGGTTGACGGCGCCCTGCACCACCGTCTCGCCCAGGCCGTAGCTGGCGGTGATGAACACCACGTCTTCGAAGCCGCTTTCAGTGTCGATGGTGAACATCACGCCGGCGGCGCCCACGTCGCTGCGCACCATGCGCTGCACGCCGGCCGACAGCGCCACGTCGGCATGGGCAAAGCCCTTGTGCACCCGGTAGCTGATGGCGCGGTCGTTGTAGAGGCTGGCGAAGACCTCCTTCATCTTGTGCAGCACGTCGTCGATGCCGTGCACGTTCAGGAAGGTTTCCTGCTGGCCGGCGAACGACGCATCGGGCAGGTCTTCGGCCGTGGCCGACGAGCGCACCGCAAAGCTGGCGCTGGGGTTGCCGGCGGTCAGTTCGGCGAACGAGGCACGCACCGCGGCTTCGAAATCGGCCGGGAACGGTGCGTCGATCACCCACTGGCGGATCTGCGCGCCTGCGGCGGCCAGGGCGTTGACGTCGTCGGTGTCCAGCGCGTCGAGGCGGGCGTTGATCTTCTCGGTCAGGCCGCCATGGGTCAGGAACTCGCGGAAGGCATGCGCCGTGGTGGCAAAGCCGCCGGGCACGCGCACGCCGGTGGCGGCGAGCTGGCTGATCATCTCGCCGAGGCTGGCGTTCTTGCCGCCAACCACCTCGACGTCGTGCATTCTCAGGTGTTCAAACGGGATGACCAGGGCGGTCGCCAGATGGGTGGAAGACATGGGAAAGCTCCGGGATGGTGGGAAAAGCGGGCGACAGGCGGCCCCCAGCCGGCCCACACGCCTGCCCCCGCAGCGGCGTGGCGCTGGCTGTGGAGGGTGGGGCAGGCGGGGCACATGGCGTGGGGTGTGCGCGTGCGGCGGGTGTTGGGTGGGCCAGGCCGCGGCTGCGGCATGGCGCTTGCAAGATGCAAGCCATTCTAAGGACGATGCCGCCTATCATGGCCCGGCGCACCCCCCATGACTGCAGACCTGACCCCCACCATGCCCAATCGCAGCGTGTTCTTTGTCTCGGACGGCACCGGCATCACCGCCGAGACCTTCGGCAATTCGATCCTGGCGCAGTTTCCGGCCGTGCCGCGGCATGTGCGCCGGCCGTTCATCGAGACGCCCGACAAGGCGCGCGAGGTGCTCGAAGAGATCAACCAGGTGGCCGCTGCCGAGGGCAAGCGGCCGATCGTCTTCATCACCCTGGTCGACGACGCGGTGCGCCAGATCATCACCGGGCCCGACTGCCACGGCATGGTGCTCGACATCCTGCAGGCCTTCGTGGTGCCGTTGGAGGCCGAATTCGGCGTCAAGAGCAACCACCGCGTGGGCCGCTTCTCCGATGCCGCCAAGAGCAGCGAGTACAACGAGCGCATCGAGGCCATCAACTTCAGCCTGGCGCATGACGATGGCCAGTCGGCCCGCAACCTGGCCAGCGCGGATGTGATCCTGCTGGGCGTCAGCCGCAGCGGCAAGACGCCCACCAGCCTGTACCTGGCCATGCAGCACGGCATCAAGGCAGCCAACTACCCACTGATCCCCGAAGACTTCGAGCGCCACAAGCTGCCCACGCCGCTGGCGCCGTACCTGAAGAAGTGCTTCGGCCTGACCATCGACCCCGAACGCCTGAGCCAGATCCGCAATGAGCGCCGCCCCGGCAGCAAGTACGCCGCGCTGGAGAACTGCCGCTACGAGGTGAAAGAGGCCGAGTCGATGATGCGGCGCAGCGGCGTCAGCTGGCTGAGCAGCACGCACAAGTCGATCGAGGAAATCGCCACCACCATCCTGCGCGACATCCGGCCCGATCGGCTGATCTACTGATCCTGCGGGCCTTCAGCCGCCCGGCCGGCGGCCGATGACCCTGGGATGATCCGCTGGCATCCGTGGGGCCCGAAGGCAGGCAGGCGGCCGCTGCAGGCGCTGGTGCGGTTGCTGCTGGCCTGCCTGTTGCCCTGGTGCGCAGCGCAGGCCGCGGGGCCGGGCGCCCACCCGGCGCCAGCGCTGGTACTGGGCCCGCACACCACCGAGGCCGCGGTGTGGCAGGCGCTTCGGGTGCGCACCGGCCTGCCCGACGGCACTCAACTGGGCAACCTGCCCGCCAGCCCCGACGGCTGGCGCGCCGCACCGCCGACCACCGGCAACCTGGGCCCGCAGCGCCAACCGGTGGCCCTGCGGCTGGACTGGCTGGTGGCCGCCGGGAGCGGCGGCGACTGGATGCTGGAGATCGACTACCCGTCGCTCGACCACATCGAACTGCAGTTGCTGGGCCCCGACGGCCGCACGCAGCGCTGGACCCTGGGCGACGCCCACCCGTTCAGCCAGCGGGCGGTGGCCAGCCGGGCTTTCGCCGTGCCGCTGGTGCTGCAGCCGGGCCAGCACTAGCAGCTGCTGGGCGTGGTGCACACCACCGGCAGCATGATCCTGCCGATCCGGCTGGTGCGGCCCGAGGCCTTCCGGCTCGACGAATCCCGCGCCATGCTGCTGCAGGGCTGGATCGTCGGCGCGCTGTTCTGCCTGCTGGTCTACGCGCTGTCGCTGGGGCGGGCGCTGCGCGAGCCGGCGCACCTGTGGTTTGCGCTGAACGTGCTGGGCACCGGCGTGTTCTTCCTCAGCTACGAAGGCCTGGGCGTGCAGCATGTCTGGGGCGAGGTGGCCTGGGCGCGCGAGAAGATCACCATGCTCGCCGCGCTGCTGGGGCTGGGCAGCGCCTTCCTGTACGTGGACGCGGTGCTCGACCTGGCCCGGCGCTCGCCCTGGCTCAGCCGCACCATGCGCGGCCTGGCGCTGCTGCTCGCGGCGGCACTGGTGCTGTTCGCGCTGGGCGGCATCGACTACCGCAGCGCCTACCTGGCCAATGTGGTGCTGAGCCCGGCGCCGCTGATCCTGGCGCTGCCCACGGCCTGGCGTCTGGCACGCGCCGGCGACCGTGTGGCGCGCACCCTGCTGGTGGGCTGGGCGGTGTTCGGCGCCTGCGCGCTGTGCTTCACGCTGCTGCAGCGCGGGCTGCTGCCGATGGGCTTCTGGGTCGGCCATGCGTTCCAGTTCGGCACGCTGGTCGAGCTGATGACCTGGATGGTGGTGCTGGGATCACGCACCCGCGCCAGCCACATGGCCGGCGAGTTGGCCGTGCGCGAGCGCGACCTGCTGGCCACCATCGCCCAGACCGACGCGCTGACCGGCCTGCTCAACCGCCGCGGCCTGCAGGCGGCGGCCGAACCGCTGCTGGCCCGCTGCGACACCCGCCAGGCCCATGCCGTCTACCTGATCGACCTGGACCGCTTCAAGCCGATCAACGACCTGCATGGCCATGACGCCGGCGACGCGGTGCTGCGCAGCCTGGCCGAGCGGCTGACAGCCGCCGTGCGCCCCGACGACCTGGTGGCCCGCATCGGTGGTGATGAATTCGTGGTGATGACTGCCCGGCTGGGCCCCGACGCCGACGCCGACGCGCGGGCGCTGGCCCAGCGGCTGCTGCAGACCGTGGCCCGGCCGTTCGATCTGGACGGTCATGCGCTGGACCTGGGCATGACGGTGGGCTATGCCCTGGCCCCGCACGATGGCCGGCTGCTGGGCGACCTGCTCAAGCGCGCCGACGCCGCGATGTATGCCGGCAAGCTGGCCGGCCGCGGCGGCGTGCGGCGCGGCGCGGCGGGCGCAGGGATGGCGGCGGAACACCGCAAGGCCGAGCCGGCGCATTGATGCGCCGGCCTGCGCAGACCGCCCGGTCAGACGCGGCGCTGCGCCTCGTAGAAGCACACCGCCGCCGCCGCGGCCACGTTCAGCGATTCCTCGCCGCCGGGCTGGGGGATGCGCACCTGCAGCGCGCAGCGCGCCAGCAGGTCGGCCGAGACGCCCTGCCCTTCATGGCCCAGCACCCAGGCGCAAGGCCGGGGCAGCGCGGCCCGGTGCAGCAGCTGGTCGGTGGCCAGGCAGGTGCCCACCAGCGGCACCTGCAGCGCCGCCAGGTCATCGGCCTGCAGGCCCTCCACCAGCCGCAGGCCGAAGTGCGCGCCCATGCCGGCGCGCAGCACCTTGGGCGACCACAGCGCCGCCGTGCCCTGCAACGCCAGCACCTGGCCCACGCCGAAGGCCGCGGCGCTGCGCAGGATGCTGCCCACATTGCCGGCGTCCTGCAGCCGGTCGAGCACCACGCTGGCGGCCTGCGGGTCGATCGCCGGCATGGCGGGCACCGGCAGCAGGTAGCCGATGCGCGCCGGCGACGGCAGCGCGCTCAGCCCGTCGAACAGTGCATCGGGCACCCGCAGCACCCGCGGCGCCCACTGGGCCAGCGCCCGCAGCGCCGGTTGGCCCCAGGCCGCAGCGCTGATCACCGCCTGCGCCGGCCGCTGGCCGCGCTGCTGCAGTGCGCTGCACAGGTGCTCGCCTTCCAGCCACAGCTCGCCGCCCTTGCGGTAGCCGGCCGGGTCGCGCGCCAGCTTGCGCAGGCGCTGCAGCAGCGGGTTGTCCTTCGACGTGATGTCCAGCGGCGCGGTCATGGACCGTCCGGCACGCCGGCCTCGATCACCGCCCGCACCGGCGCATAGCTGCGGCGGTGCGCCGGGCAGGCACCGTGCTGGCGCAGCGCGGCCAGGTGCTCGGCCGTCGGATAGCCCTTGTGGCCGACAAAGTTGTAGGCCGGGTAGTCGGCATGCAGGGCCTCGCACAACCGGTCGCGGTGCACCTTGGCCAGGATCGATGCCGCCGAGATCGCCGGCACCTTGCTGTCGCCCTGCACGATGGCGGCGGCGGGCATCTTCAGCACCGGCAGGCGGTTGCCATCGACCAGCACCCGGTGCGGCAGCAGGCGCAGGCCGGCCACGGCACGCTGCATGGCCAGCAGCGTGGCCTGCAGGATGTTGAGCCGGTCGATCTCGTCGACGCTGGCCTCGGCAATGCAGCAGGCCAGGGCCTTGGCGCGGATCTCGTCGTACAGCGCGTCCCGTTTGCGGGCACTGAGCGTCTTGCTGTCGGCCAGGCCGCGGATCGGCTTCAGGTCGTCCAGGATCACTGCGGCCGCCACCACCGGCCCGGCCAGCGGGCCGCGGCCTGCCTCGTCGACGCCGGCCACCAGGCCCGGGGTGGCCCACAGCGGGCCCAGTTGCTCAGGCTTGAAGGACTTGCGCGATGGCATCGGTCGCTTTCTGCGCGGTGTTCTGGCGCAGGCTGTGGTGCAGGTCGGTGAAGCGCTGCTGCAGCGCGGCGCAGCGGGGGGCGTCGTCCAGCCAGGCCAGGCCTTCACGGGCCAGGGCTTCAGGCGTGGCGGCATACTGGATCAGCTCGGGCACGACAAAGGCACCGCTCAGGATGTTGGGCAGGCCGAACCAGGGCTGGTAGGCCTGGCGCCGCATGCGCTGCCAGTTCAGCCAGGCCACGTGGTAGGTGATGACCATCGGCCGCTTGAACAGCGCGGCCTCCAGCGCGGCGGTGCCGCTGGCCACCAGGGTGACATCACAGGCGGCCAATGCCGCATGGCTCTGGCCATCCAGCAGCTGGATGCCGGCGCCGGCGCCATGCTGCGCCACGATGGGCTCGACCAGCCCCCGCAGCCCTGGCGCCACCGGCAGCACGAAGCGCAGCCCGGACCGCTGGCGCTGCATCTGCACCGCAGCCGCAGCCAGGCGTGGGGCGATGTGGGCGATCTCGCTGCGCCGGCTGCCGGGCAGCAGCGCCACCACGGTGTCGCCATCGGCCAGCCCCAGCGCCGCACGCGCGGCGCCGCGCGGCGGCTCCAGCGGGATGGCATCGGCCAGCGGGTGGCCGACGAAGGTGGCCGCCACACCGTGCTGCTGCAACAGCGCCGGCTCGAACGGGAACAGGCACAGCACATGGTCGGCCGCGGCCTTGAGCTTGAGCACCCGCTCGCCGCGCCAGGCCCAGATCGACGGGCAGACGAAGTGGATGGTCTTCAGCCCGCCGGCGCGCAGCCGGGTTTCGAGCCCGAAGTTGAAGTCGGGCGCGTCGATGCCGATGAAGGCCGCCGGCCGTTCGGCCAGCAGCCGGTCGCCCAATTGGCGGCGGATGCGCAGCAGCTCGGGCAGGCGCTTCAGGGCATCGACATAGCCGAAGACGCTGAGCCGCTCATGCGGCCACCAGCTGTCGAAGCCCTGGGCGCCCATCTTGGGCCCGCCGATGCCCGCCGGCAGCAGTGCCGGCCAGCGCTGGCGCAGGCCGGCCAACAGCAGCCCGCCGAGCAGGTCGCCCGACGCTTCGCCAGCCACCAGGCCCAGGCGCAACGGCGCTGCGTCCATCCGCCGGGTCTAGCGGACGATGCCGCGGGTGGCGCTGGCCAGGAACTGAAGCATCGTCTGCACGTCGCCCGCCACGCCGTCGGCGGCGCCATCGGCCAGTGCGGCGATCTGCGCGGTGGCATCGGCCAGCGGCAGGCCGCTGCGGTACAGCAGCTTGTGCATCTGGCGGACAGCGGCCTGGCGCTCGGCGCTGAAGTCACGCCGCTTCAGGCCGGTGAGGTTGACGGCCCGGGCCGCCAGCGGGTGGCCGTCGGCCGTGATGAAGGGCGGCACGTCCTGCGCCACATGGGCCTGGAAACCGATCATCGCGTGGGCGCCGATCTTGACGAACTGGTGCACGCCCGACAACCCGCCGATGGTGGCCCAGTCACCCACGTGCACATGGCCGGCCAGCGTGGCGTTGTTGGCCAGCACGCAGTGGCTGCCCAGCTGCACGTCATGGGCGATGTGCACATAGGCCATCACCCAGTTGTCGTCGCCCACCCGGGTGACGCCGCCGTCCTGCACCGTGCCGGTGTTGACGGTCACGAACTCGCGGAAGGTGTTGCGGTCGCCGATCACCAGACGGGTGGGTTCGCCGCGGTACTTCATGTCCTGCGGCGCGGCGCCGATGCTGGCGAACTGGAAGATGCGGTTGTCGCGCCCGATGGTGGTGTGGCCCTCGACCACGCAGTGCGCGCCGATGCTGCTGCCTTCGCCGATGCGCACATGCGGCCCGATCACCGCATACGGCCCGACCGTGACGTCGGCGGCCAGCTCGGCCTGCGGATCGACCAGGGCGGTGGCGTGGATCAGGCCCATGCGCAGCGCCTCAGGCCACCTTGCGCATGGTGCACATCAGTTCGGCTTCCACCGCCGTCTCGCCGTCGACGCTGGCGCGGGTCTTGTACTTGTAGATGCCCCCGCGGGCGCGGTCGATGCTGGCTTCCAGGATCAGCTGGTCGCCCGGCTCGACCACCCGCTTGAATCGGGCCCCGTCGATGCCGACGAAGTACACCACGGTGTCGGCGTCGGGCTCCTGGCCCATCGACTCGAACGACAGCAGCGCGGCCGTCTGCGCCAGGGCTTCGAGCATCAGCACGCCGGGCATCACCGGCCGGTGCGGAAAGTGGCCCATGAAGAACGGCTCGTTGATGGTGACGTTCTTCAATGCCTTGATGCGCTGGTTCTTCTCCAGCTCCAGCACGCGGTCGACCAGCAGGATCGGGTAGCGGTGCGGCAGCAGCTTGAGGATGCGGTGGATGTCGATCAAGGGGGCGGTCATGGTGTCTTGTTCTCCAACGCCCGGATGCGGTCGCGCAGCGTGTGCAGCTGGCGCAGCGTGGCGGCGTTCTTCTCCCACGACGCATTGTCATCGAAGGGAAACAGGCCGCTGTACTGACCCGGCTTCAGGATGGACCGCGTCACCACGGTGGCGGCGGTGATGTGCACATGGTCCACCAGCTCCAGGTGGCCCAGGATGATGGCGCCGCCACCGGCGGTGCAGTGGCGGCCGATCTTCGCGCTGCCGGCGATGCCCACGCAGCCGGCCATGGCGCTGTGGGCGCCGATGTGCACGTTGTGGCCCACCTGGATCAGGTTGTCGAGCTTGACGCCGTCGTCCAGCACGGTGTCGTCGAGCGCGCCACGGTCGATGCAGGTGTTGGCGCCGATCTCCACGTCGTCGCCGATGCGCACTGCGCCCAGCTGCTCGATCTTGACCCAGGTGCCCTGGCTGGGCGCGAAGCCGAAGCCGTCGGCGCCGATGACCACGCCACTGTGCAGGATGCCGCGCGCACCCACCACGCAGGCATCGCCCAGCGTCACGCGGGGCGCCAGCCGGGTGCCATCGCCCACCACTGCGCCCGCGCCGATGTGGCCATGCGTGCCGATGACTGCACCGGCGCCGATGCATGCGCCGGCGCCCACGTAGGCCAGGGCGCCGACCGCCGCGCTGGCGTGCACCTGCGCCCCGGGCTCCACCACGGCACTGGGGTGGATGCCGGCGGTGGGCGCCTGGCGGGTGCGGGCGGCCCACCACTGGGTGAGCCGGGCAAAGTACAGGTAGGGGTCGGGCGTGACGATGGCCGCGCCACGCGCCAGGGCCAGGTCTTGCTGGGCCGGCGCCACCACCACGCAGGCAGCGGCAGAGGCCGCCATCCGGGCCGCATAGCGCGGGTTGGCAAGAAAGCTCAGGCTGCCGGCGTCGGCCGACTCCAGCGGCGCCAACCGCAGGATGGGCAGACTGTCATCGCCGTGCAGCGCCCCGCCAAGCGCGGCCACCACATCGGCCAGCCGCACCGGGGTGACCACGGCCGCCTTACTTGCCCGGGCCGTTCAGGGCCCGGATCACCTTCTCGGTGATGTCGACGCGCGGGCCGGCAAAGACCACGTCCTGCAGGATCAGGTCGTACTTCTCGGTCTCGAAGATCTGCTTGATGACCTTGTTGGCGCGCTCGACGATGCCGGCGGTTTCTTCGTTGCGGCGCTGGTTCAGGTCTTCCTGGAATTCGCGGCGCTTGCGCTGCAGGTCACGGTCTTGTTCGACCAGCTCCCGCTGGCGGCGGTTGCGCTCGCTTTCGGGCAGCGTCGGGGCGTCCTTCTCCAGCTTGTCGGCAGCGGCCTTGAGCTTGCCGGCCTGGTCGTTCAGGTCCTTGTCGCGCTTGCTGAAATCGGCCTCCATGCGGGCCAGTGCCGCCTTGGCAGGTGCGGCCTCGCGCAACACGCGCTCGCTGTTCACGTAGCCGATCTTGAGTTCTTGCGCCAGCACCGCGCCCGAGGTCAGCAGTGCACCCAGGCCGATCAGGCCGGACATGGCCACCGACCGGGCCAGGGACTTGAAAGTCATCGTGATCATCAGAACGCAGTCCCGATCTGGAATTGGAAGCGCTGGATTCTATCCGTCGGCTGTTTCTTCAACGGCGACCCCCAGCTCAGCTTCAAGGGGCCGACCGGCGAGATCCAGGACAGGCCCAGACCGGCCGACGCCCGCAGGCTGGCGCCGGTGATCTTCTCGCCCTCGCGCCACACATTGCCGGCATCGGCAAAGGCGAAGATCCGCAGCGACTTGTCATTGCCGGTGCCGGGCACCGGGAAGTACAGCTCGCTGTTGAGGTTGATCTTGCGTGCACCGCCGATGTAGGCGCCGGTGGGGTCGATCACGCCCAGCGAGTTCTGCTCGAACACCCGCACCGAGCCCAGGCCGCCGCCGTAGAAGTTCTTGAACACCGGGTAGGGCCGGCTGCCCTGCCCCACGCCCCAGCCGATCTCGCCGTTCAGGCCCAGCGTCAGCTTCTGCCACAGCGGGAAGAACTGCTGGTACTGCGCGTTGGTGCGGATGAAGCGCACATCACCCGCGATGCTCCACTCCACGTTCACGCGCTGGTACTTGCCGGCGGTGGGCGTGAGCGCGCTGTCGCGCTGGTCGCGCGCCCAGCCCAGGGTCAGCGGCACCGACGTGGAATTGGCGCCATACAGCCGGCGGTAGTTGAAGTACTGCGCCGGGATGCCCGAGCTGGCGCCGATGTTGGTCTGCTCGATGCCGATGCCGAAGAACACGGTGTCGTACTCGGAGAACGGCACGCCGAAGCGGATGGCCCCGCCCGGGTTGGCGATCTGGTACTGGTCGCCCAGGCTGTTGAACGGGCGTGAGGTGCGGTAGTACAGGTCGATGGCCCGCGAGATGCCGTCCACGGTGAAGTACGGGTCGACGGTCGAGAACACCAGGCTGCGGCCGGTCTTGCTGGTGTTGACCTCCAGGCCCAGGTAGTTGCCCGAGCCGAACACGTTTTCCTGCTTGACCGACGCGCTCAGCGCCAAACGGTCGGCGCTGGAGAAGCTGACGCCCAGCTGCAGGTTGCCGGTGGGCCGCTCGGTGACATTGACGGTCAGGTCGACCTGGTCGGCGGTGCCGGCCACTTCGCTTTCATTGACCTCGACGTCCTTGAAGTAGCCGAGCCGGTCGACCCGCTCGCGCGACAGCTTGATGCGTTCGCCGTCGTACCAGCTGGATTCGAGCTGGCGGAACTCGCGGCGCACCACTTCGTCGCGGGTGCGGGTGTTGCCGGCCACGTCGATGCGCCGCACGTACACGCGGCGCTGCGGGTCGGACGCCAGCACCACCGTGACCAGGCCGTTGGCCCGGTCGATCTCGGTGCGGGCCTCGACGCGCGCAAAGGCATAGCCAAAGGTGCCGAAGCGGTCGGTGAAGGCCTTGGACGTGGCGGTGACGGCCGCCGCCCGGTAGGGCTCGCCGGCGCGGATGCCGATGAGCTGCTTGAACTCGTCGTCCTTGCCGAGGTACTGGCCCTCCAGCCGCACCGCGGTGACGGTGTAGGGCTGGCCTTCCTTCACCGTGATGGTGATGGTGATGTCCTGCTTGTCGGGCGAGATGGTGACCTGGGCGTTCTCGATGTTGAACTCGAGATAGCCCCGGTTCAGGTAGTGGGCGCGCAGGGTGTCCAGGTCGGCGTTGAGCTTGGCGCGCGAGTAGCGGTCATTCTTGGTGTACCAGGTCAGCCAGCCACTGGTGGTCAGGTCCATCAGGCCGACCAGTTCGCTTTCCTTGAAGACCTTGGAGCCGACGATGCGGATCTCCTTGATCTTGGCGGCGTCGCCCTCGGTCATGGTGAAGCTGACATTGACCCGGTTGCGCTCGGTGGGGGTGATGGTGGTGACCACCTCGGCGCCATACAGGCTGCGCGACAGGTACTGGCGCTTGATCTCCTGCTCGGCACGGTCGATCAGGGCGCGGTCGAAGGGCAGGCCCTCGCCGATGCCCGAATCCTTCAGCGACTTGATCAGCACGTCCTTGTCGAATTCCTTCAGGCCGACGAAGCTGACGTTCTCGATGACCGGGCGCTCTTCGACGATCAGCACCGCGATGCGGCCTTCGATCTCGATGCGCACGTCCTTGAACAGGCCGGTGGCGAACAGCGCGCGCAGCGCCGCAGCGGCCTTGTCGTCGCTGTAGGTGTCGCCCACGCGGAACGGCAGTGCGGCGAACACGGTGCCCGGGTCGGTGCGCTGCAGCCCTTCGACACGGATGTCCTGCAGCACGAAGGGCTCGATCGCCCGTGCGGCAGGGGCGGCCAGCGCGGCGGCGACGGCCACCACGGCCATGGCGGGGCGGTACAGGCGGTGGGGGGGCAGGGGAAGCATCGGGAATGGGCGGTCAGTGCAGGCCCAGCAAGCGGGCCACATCGTTGAAGAGGGCCACCGACATCATCATCAGCAGCACGGCGACACCGCCGCGCTGCAGGCGCGCCAGCCAGGTCTCGGACACGGGGCGCCCGGTCAGGGCCTCGAAAATGTAATACATGAGGTGACCGCCATCGAGCATGGGCAGGGGCAGCAGGTTCAGCACGCCCAGGCTCACGCTGACCAGGGCCAGGAAGCCCAGGTAGTAGGCCAGGCCCTGCTGCACCGACTGGCCGGCCACGTCGGCAATGGTCAATGGGCCGCTCAGGTTCTTGAGTGATGCCTCGCCGATCAGCATGCGGCCGATCATGCGCAGCGTCAGCGACGAGACCTCCCAGGTGCGCTGCGCGCCTTGCACCAGGCCTTCGACCGGGCCCAGCTGCACCGTCACCATGGCCGCCGGGGCGCCGATGAACGCATCCACCCGGCCCAGGGTGCGGTCGCCATCGCGCACGGCGCGCGGGGTGATGTCCAGCAGGCGCACCTGGCCGTCGCGCTCGATGTGCCACGCCATCGGCTTGCCGTCGCTGCCCTGCACCGCGCCACGGATGCGCTCGCGCAGCGACTGGGCATCGGCCACCGCCACACCGTCGACGCGCAGCACGCGGTCGCCCTGGCGCAAGCCGGCGGCGGCAGCCGGGCCACCAGCCTTCACCTCGCCCATCACCGGCTCGCTGAAGGCACCGCCCAGGCCCACGCGCTTGACCAGTTCGGCGTCCATCTCCTGCGCGCCCAGTTCGTCCAGGCCCAGCCGCACCTGGCGGGCGCCACGGCCGGCGGCATCAGTCACCTGCAGTTGCAGCGCCTGGCCGAGCATCAGTGACTGGGTGACATGCCAGCGCAGGTCGTTCAGCGAGCGCACGTCTTCCCACTCGCCGTCGGCGTTCTGGCGTGCCTGCACCCAGTCGCCGGCGCGCAGGCCGGCGCGCTCGGCCACGCTGCCGACCACCGGGGCACCGAGCACCGCCTTGGGCTCTTCCACGCCGATCCAGTGGGCGCTGGCATACAGCAGCACCGCCAGCGCCAGGTTGGCCAGCGGCCCGGCCAGCACGATGGCGGCGCGCTGCTTCAGCGGCTTGCGGTTGAAGGCCATGTGCTGCTCGTGCGGGGCCACAGGGCCCTCGCGCTCGTCGAGCATGCGCACATAGCCGCCCAGCGGCAGCGCCGAGAGCACGAATTCAGTGTGGTGTGGCGATTTCTGCCGCCGCCACAGCACCTGGCCAAAACCCACCGAGAAGCGCAGCACCTTGACGCCGCAGGCCACGGCCACGCGGTAGTGGCCGTATTCGTGCACGACGATCAGCACGCCCAGGGTCAGCAGGAAGGCCAGCACGGTGGTGATCATCGGGTCAGCTCCTGGGCGTTGGCCTGGGCATGGCGGCGGGCGCGCTGGTCCAGCGCCAGCAGGTCATCGAGCGACGCCGCGTCGGCGGGGGTCGGCAGCAGGCCGGCCACGGCCTCGGCATTGATGCGGTGGATGTCGGTGAAGCGCACGCGGCCGGCCAGGAAGGCCGCCACCGCCACCTCGTTGGCGGCATTGAGCACCGTGGTGCTGCCGTCGGGCGCGCGCAATGCGTCGTAGGCCAGACCCAGACCCGGGAAGCGCCCATGGTCGGCCGGCTCGAAGGTCAATGGCTTGCAGGACAGGAAGTCCAGCGCATCCGCACCCGAGGCCTCGCGCCCCGGCCAGGCCAGACCCACGCTGATCGGCACCTTCATGTCGGGCGTGCCCAGCTGGGCCAGCACGCTGTTGTCGCGGCAGACCACCATCGAGTGGATGATGCTCTGCGGATGCAGCACCACCCGCACCTGCTCGGGCGCCAGGTCGAACAGCCAGCGCGCCTCGATCACCTCGAGCGCCTTGTTCATCATCGTGGCCGAGTCCACCGAGATCTTGCGGCCCATCACCCAGTTGGGGTGGGCGCAGGCTTCATCGGGCGTGACGGTGTGCAACGTGGCCGGGTCGCGGGTGCGGAACGGCCCGCCCGAGGCGGTGAGCACGATGTGCTGGATGCGCTCGGCCCAGGTGCGGCGGTCTTCGGGCAGGCACTGGAAGATGGCCGAATGCTCGCTGTCGATCGGCAGCAGCAGCGCCCCGCCCTGCTGCACCGCCTGCATGAACAGCCGGCCGCCGACCACCAGGGCCTCCTTGTTGGCCAGCATCAGCCGCTTGCCGGCGCGCGCCGCCGCCAGGCAGGCCGGCAGGCCAGCGGCACCGACGATGGCCGCCATCACGCTGTCGACGTCGGGGTGGGCGGCCAGGTCGCAAAGCGCCTGCGGGCCATGCAGCACCTCGGTGCGCACGCCGGCAGCCAGCAGTTGGGCCCGCAGCGCATCGGCCTGGGCCGGCGTGCCCACCGCGGCAAAGCGCGGGCGCCACTGCAGGCACAGCGCGGCCAGCGCGTCCACCTTCTGGAAGGCCGTGAGCGCCAACACCTGGTAGCGGCCCGGATGCAGGGCCATCACGTCCAGCGTGCTGCCGCCCACCGAGCCCGTGGCGCCGAGGATGCACACGCGTTGAACCATCTTGGAGGCTTTCACCAGAGGGGTTTGAGGCTGATCAGCGCCAGCGCCGCCGGCAACACCGGCAGCAGCGCGTCGACCCGGTCGAGCACGCCACCGTGTCCGGGCAGCAGTGCGCTGGAATCCTTGGCGCCGGCGGCGCGCTTGACCAGCGATTCGAACAGATCACCGACCACGCTGAGCGCCGTCAACAGCAAAGCCGCCAGCAACAAACCACCCCAGCCCAGGCCCTGCTGCAGCAGCTTGAAGACGCTGGCGGAGCCCAGATCGAGCTGCGATTCCAGCGCGATCCAGCCCAGCGCCAGCAGCAGCACGCCGGCCACGCCGCCGTAGACGCCCTCCCAGCTCTTGCCGGGGCTGATGGTGGGCGCCAGCTTGTTGCGGCCAAAGGCCCGGCCGCAGAAGTAGGCCGAGATGTCGGCCACCCACACCACGCACAGCACCGACAGCAGGAAGTTGATGCCGATGGTGCGCGCCTGCGCCAGCGCCAGCCAGGCCAGCCACAGCAGGCCCAGGCCCAGGGCCCAGCGCAACAGCGGCGGCCACTTCGGCCAGCCCGCGGGGCCGGCGCGCAGCACCAGCGCGCCACCGACGATCCAGGCCAGCAGGCCCGCATTCCACAGGCCGCCTGCGGGGCCCAACGACGGCAGCCGCAGCAGACTGGCGCCACACAGGGCGGCCAGCAGCGCGCCACTGGCCACGGCCGGGCCCATGGTGCCAGCGCCATTCAGGCGTGCCCATTCCCACCCCGCAGCGCTGATCAGCACGCCGGTGAACAGTGCAAAAGGCAGGGGACTGGATGCAAACAAGGCCGGCAGCAGCAGCGCCAGCAGCACCACGGCGGTGATCACGCGCTGGCGGAGCATCTCAGTGGCGCCCGGCCGTCCGACGCCACGCAGCGCCCCACGGACCCCACAGTGGGCCCTTCGGAACCCGGGGGGCAGCGAACGACAGGGAGCGTGGGGGCTTCACGTCAGGCTAGCCGGCCGGCAGGTCGGGGTGGCCGGCAGCCACCGCACCGAAGCGGCGCTCGCGCGCAGCATAGGCGGCCAGCGCAGCGTCGAGCGCATGCACGTCGAAATCCGGCCACAGGCAATCGGTGAACACCAGTTCCGAATAGGCCACCTGCCACAGCAGGAAGTTGCTGATGCGCACCTCGCCGCCGGTGCGGATGAACAGATCGGGGTCGGGCGCATGCTTCATCGCCATGTAGCCCGACAGCCGCGCCTCGGTGATCTCGTCGGGCCGCAGGCCATCGGCCACGGCGTGGCGGCAGGCCTGCACCACGTCCCAGCGGCCGCCGTAGTTGAAGGCCACGCTCAGCGTGATGCGGCTGTTGTGCCGGGTGGTTTCCTCGGCCTCGGTCCAGGCGGCGCGCAGGCGTTCCGTGACCGCGTTGCGGTCACCGACGATGACGATCTTCACGCCGTCGCGCGCCAGCTTGCCCAGGTACTTGGTGACGGCCACCAGCACCAGGCCCATCAGGCCGGAGACTTCGTCCTCGGGCCGCTTCCAGTTCTCGGACGAGAAGGCGAACACGGTGAGGTACTCCACCCCGCGGTCGGCGCAAGCGTTGATCACCTTCACCAGCGCGTCCACGCCGGCCTTGTGGCCGAAGAAGCGCGGCAGGTAGCGCTTCTTGGCCCAGCGGCCGTTGCCGTCCATCACGATGGCCACATGGCGTGGCACCGACAGGTCTCGTTTCATCGTGCTGAAGAACCGGCAAGCAGAAGCCGCGGAACCGGCTTCGCCGGGCCGCTGGGTTCGCCCCCCCGGGGGGGAGCGCCGAAGGCGCTACGGGGGGGTGCCATCACACCGCCATGATTTCCGCTTCCTTGGCGTGCACCAGCTTGTCGATCTCGGCCACGACGCGGTCGGTGAGCTTCTGCACGTCGTCCTGCGCGCGGCGCTCGTCGTCCTCGGTGACCGACTTCTCCTTCAGCAGCTTCTTCAGGTGCTCGTTGGCCTCGCGGCGCAGGTTGCGCACCGCCACCTTGGCGTCCTCGCCGGCATGGCGCACCACCTTGGTCAGGTCGCGGCGGCGCTCTTCGGTCAGGGCGGGCATCGGCACGCGGATCAGGTCGCCCTGGCTGGCCGGGTTCAGGCCCAGGTCGCTTTCGCGGATGGCCTTCTCGATCTTGGCGCCCAGGCCCTTTTCCCAGGGCTGCACGCTGATCGTGCGGGCATCGAGCAGCGACACATTGGCCACCTGGCTGATCGGCACCATCGAGCCGTAGTAGTCGACGCTGACCTGGTCCAGGATGCCAGGGTGCGCACGGCCGGTGCGGATCTTCTGCAGGTCGTTCTTCAGCGCGTCGATGGACTTGGCCATCTTGGTTTCGGCGGTCTTCTTGATGTCGGCGGTGGTCATGGCGGGCTCAAGGTTCGGGCGGACGACAGGTGGGATCAGACGTGGACCAGCGTGCCCTCGTCCTCGCCCATCACCACGCGCTTGAGCGCGCCGGGCTTGAAGATCGAGAACACCTTGATCGGCAGGTTCTGGTCGCGGCACAGCGCGAAGGCCGTGGCGTCGAGCACCTGCAGGTTGCGGGCGATGGCCTCGTCGAAGGTGAGGCTGGTGTAGCGGGTGGCGGCCGGGTCCTTCTTGGGGTCGGCGGTGTAGACGCCGTCCACCTTGGTGGCCTTCAGCATGATCTCGGCGCCGATCTCGGCGCCGCGCAGCGCGGCCGCGGTGTCGGTGGTGAAGAACGGGTTGCCGGTGCCGGCGGCGAACACCACCACCTTGCCCTCTTCCAGGTACTGCAGCGCCTTGGGGCGCACGTAGCTTTCCACCACCTGCTCGATGGCGATGGCCGACATCACCCGGGCGGTGAGGCCTTCACGCTGCATGGTGTCGGCCAGGGCCAGGGCGTTCATCACCGTGGCCAGCATGCCCATGTAGTCGGCGGTGGCGCGGTCCATGCCCACCGAGCCGCCGGCCACGCCGCGGAAGATGTTGCCGCCGCCGATCACCACCGCCACTTCCACGCCCAGCGCCGTCACTTCCTGCACCTCGCGCACCATGCGCACGATGGTGGCGCGGTTGATGCCGTAGGCGTCGTCGCCCATCAGGGCTTCGCCCGACAGCTTGAGAAGAATGCGCTTGTAAGCGGGCATGCAGGCGGCTCCGGATGGGGATGGGCGAGTTTAAGGGCGCCGCGCGGGTTGGCCGCTGGCGCCCTTCAGGGTCTGGGGTTGGCGCCGGCGGCGATCGGCCGGCCGGCGCACAACCGGGCGGCCCCGCAAGGCCGCCAGTCGGGCGTCAGGCGCGTCAGGCGCCCTTGGCGGCGGCCACCTGGGCGGCCACTTCGGCGGCGAAGTCGTCCACCTTCTTCTCGATGCCTTCACCCACGATGTACAGCGTGAAGCCGTTGACCTGGGTGTGGGTGGCCTTCAGGTAGGCGGCCACGGTCTGCTTGCCGTCGGCGGCCTTCACGAAGACCTGGTCCAGCAGCGAGACTTCCTTCAGGAACTTCTGCACCGAGCCTTCGACCATCTTGGCGACGATCTCGGCGGGCTTGCCGCTTTCGGCCGCCTTCTCGGCTGCGATCTTGCGCTCCTTCTCGACCAGCTCTGCCGGCACGGCGGCCGACGACAGCGCGGCGGGCTTCATCGCGGCCACGTGCATGGCCACGTCCTTGGCGGCCACGGCCTGGGCGTCACCGCCGGCGTCGTACTCCACCACCACGCCGATGCGGGTGCCGTGCAGGTAGTGGGCCAGTGCATTGCCGCCACCGAAGCGCTTGAAGCGGCGGATGGCCATGTTCTCGCCGATCTTGCCGATCAGGCCCTTGCGCACGTCTTCCACCGTCGGGCCGAAGCCGTCCTGGCTGTACGACAGCGCCGACAGCGCGGCCACGTCGGCCGGGTGGTGCTGGGCCACCAGTTCGGCGCAGGCCTTGACGAAGGCCAGGAAGGAATCGTTCTTCGAGACGAAGTCGGTCTCGCAGTTGACTTCGATCATCGCGCCGGCACCCAGGGCCGACGCGTAGGCGATCACGCCTTCGGCGGTGATGCGGGCGGCGGCCTTGCCGGCCTTGTTGCCCAGCTTGACGCGCAGGATCTCCTCGGCGCGGGCCATGTCGCCATCGGCCTCGGTCAGGGCCTTCTTGCACTCCATCATCGGGGCGTCGGTCTTGGCGCGAAGCTCGCCCACCATGCCTGCGGTAATTGCTGCCATTTCAATCTCCTTGCATGCGGATGCGCTGCTGGCACCCGGTTGAATCAGATCAGGGCGCGTGAAAAAGGGGCTGTACAGCCCCTGGTTCCAGGCCTGCCGGCGAGAGGATCAGGCCTCTTCGCTCACTTCGACGAATTCATCGCCACCGGCCACGGCCGCCACCACGTCATTCACCGCGTTGGCCTTGCCTTCCAGCACGGCGTCGGCCACGGCCTTGGCGTACAGCGCCACGGCCTTGGCCGAGTCGTCGTTGCCGGGGATGACGTAGTCGATGCCTTCGGGCGAGTGGTTGGTGTCGACCACGCCGATCACCGGGATGCCCAGCTTCTTGGCCTCGGCCACGGCGATCTTGTGGTAGCCGACGTCGATGACGAACAGCGCGTCGGGCAGGGCGCTCATGTCCTGGATGCCGCCGATGTCCTTCTCGAGCTTGGCGATCTCGCGGTCGAACATCAGCGCTTCCTTCTTGGTCAGCGACTCCATGCCGCCTTCCTTGGTGGCCTGCATGTCCTTCAGCTTCTTCAGCGAGCCCTTGACCGTCTTGAAGTTGGTCAGCATGCCGCCGAGCCAGCGCTGGTCGACATAGGGCTGGCCGGCACGGCCGGCTTCCATCGCCACCACCTCGCGCGCCTGGCGCTTGGTGCCCACCATCAGGATGGTGCCGCGCTTGCCGCTGAGCTGGCGCACGAACTTCATCGCCTCCTCGAACTTGGGCAGCGTCTTCTCGAGGTTGATGATGTGGATCTTGTTGCGATGGCCGTAGATGAAGGGGGCCATCTTGGGGTTCCAGAAGCGGGTCTGGTGTCCGAAATGGACACCGGCTTCCAGCATTTCACGCATGGTCACGGACATGAAGTCACTCCGAAGGTTGGGTCTAGAATCCGGCGCGAATCGGCACTGGTTGCATGCACCTGACTCCACCTGCTGTCAAGGTTGCTGCGCCAGCCTCTGCGATACATCGCTGAAGCTGGCCACCTGCGCCGACACCTTTCGGCAGCCGGTTCGCTGATTTGTCTGCCTGGGCGGATGCGCTGCAAAGCGCGTCTGCATCCAGGTAAACCCAGAGATTATAGCATCCGCCGCCATGGCTTCCGCTCCCCTGCCCACCCCCCCGTCCGAGCAGCCGCTGCGTGACCTGTGCGATGCCGCGCAGGCCGTGGCCGACGGCCGCAGCAGCGCCAGCGCCCTGCTGCAGGACTGTCTGGCCGCGGCCGACAGCCCGGCCAATGCCCATGTCTACCTGCGCCGCTTCGATGCCCAGGCCCGCCTGGCGGCCACCGCTGCCGACGTGGCACGCGGTGCCGGCCTGCCAGTGCCGCCGCTGGCCGGGCTGGCGGTGTCGATCAAGGACCTGTTCGACGTGGCCGGCTGGCCAACCACCGCGGCGTCGCGCTCGCTGGCCACGGCACCGCCGGCGCTGGCCGACTGCCCGGCGGTGGCCCGCCTGCGTGCAGCCGGTGCCGCGCTCACCGGCCACACCAACCTCAGCGAGTTCGCCTATTCGGGCGTGGGCATCAACCCGCACCACGGCACGCCGCTGAACCCGGTCACCGCCAGCATCAACCCGACGCCGCGCGTGCCCGGCGGCAGCACATCAGGTGGCGCCGTCAGCGTGGCAACGGGTGCAGCCTGGGCGGCGCTGGGGTCGGACACCGGCGGCTCGATCCGCATTCCCGCCGCGCTGCAGGGGCTGGTGGGCTTCAAGAACACCCAGCGGCTGACACCGCTGCAGGGCGCCATCCCGCTGTCGAGCACGCTGGACACCGCCTGCGCCATCACCCGCAGCGTGCGCGACGCGGTGCTGGTGCACGGCATCCTGGCCGCACGCACGCCGCTGCCGCTGGCCAAGCCGGTGCATGCACTGCGCCTGGCCGTGCCGCAGACGCTGATGCTCGACGGCCTGGACACCGACGTGGCGCGCGCCTTCGACCGCACGCTGGACGTGCTGCGCGCCGGCGGTGCGCTGATCGAAGACCTGCCGCTGGCGGCACTGGCCGACCTGGCCGGCCTGCAGGCCAACGGCGGCTTCACTGCCGCCGAGAGCTGGGCCTGGCACCGCAGCCGCCTGGCAGTGCTGGAGGCCGACTACGACCCGCGGGTGGCGCAGCGCATCCGCCGCGGCGAAGCCATCAGCGCGGCCGACTACATCGACCTGCTGCACGCCCGCACCGACTGGATCGCCCGGGTGCAGGCCGAGTTGCAGGGCTTCGACGCCGTGCTGGCGCCGACGGTGCCGATGGTGGCGCCGGCCATCGCGCCGCTGCTCAGCAACGACAGCCGCTTCTTCGCCATCAATGCGATGCTGCTGCGCAATGCGTCGGTGGTGAACATGCTCGACGGCTGCGCACTGTCGATCCCCTGCCACCAGCCCGGGCAGATGCCGGTGGGCCTGATGGTGTGGGGCCCGGCGATGGCCGATGACACAGTGCTGGGCGTGGGCCTGACGATCGAGGCCGCCCTGGCCGCTGGCGAATCCCCCGCCCGCGTGCGCTGACATGCGCATGGCCGTGATCGGCGCTGGCATCGTCGGCGTCACGACAGCGTTCGAACTCGCCGCCGATGGCCATGCCGTCACCGTGTTCGAGCGCCGCGGCAGCGTGGCCGAGGAAACCAGCTTCGCCAATGCCGGCGTGGTGGCGCCGGGCTATGTGACGCCCTGGGCCGCCCCGGGCATGCCGGCCAAGGTGCTGAAGCACCTGCTCAGCCGCCACGCGCCAGTGCGCCTGGCCTGGCCGATGGCGCCCGGCCAGCTGGGCTGGCTGTGGCGCTGGTGGCGCGCCTGCCGCGCACCGGTGTTCACCGCCAACCGGGCGCAGATGTACCGGCTGGCGCGCTACAGCCAGCAGCGCCTGCACGCGCTGACCCAGGCCCTGCAGCTCAGCCATGAACAGGCCAGCGGCTACCTGGTGCTGCTGCGCAGCGAGCAGGACCTGGCCGGCGCCCGCAGCAGCCTGAAGCTGCTGGCCGAACTGGGTGTCGATTTCCACCTGGTGGACGCGGCGCGGGCGCGCGAGGTGGAGCCCGGGCTGAACCCGTCGGCCCCGCTGCATGCCGCCGTGCACTTGCCCACCGACGAGGTCGGCAACTGCCGGCAGTTCGCGCAGGCCATGCGGGCCGAGGCCCAGCGGCTGGGCGCGGTGTTCCAGTTCCAGCGTGACGTGCTGGCCATCACCCCAGGCACGGCGCCCTTGGTGCAGCACCGGGCTGCCGGCAGCACCGTCGCCCCGCAGAGCGACACGTTCGATGCGGTGGTGGTGTGCGCCGCGCTGGGCTCGTCGGCCTTGCTGCGTCCGCTGGGCCTGCGCCTGCCGCTGCTGGCGGTGCACGGCTTCTCGTTGACGGCGCCGCTGCGGGTGATCGAAGGCCACCCGCAGGTCGGCCCGCGCGCTGGCGTGATGGACGAGAAGTACAAGGTCGCCATCAGCCGCCTGGGCCAGCGGGTGCGCGTGGCCGGCAGCGCCGAGCTGGGCGGCCGCCTGGATGCGATGGCTCCCGCGGCGATCCACACCCTGCACAAGGTGCTGGACGATTGGTTCCCCGGCAGCGCCCAGCTGGCCCAGGCCCAGCGCTGGAAGGGTGCGCGGCCGATGCTGCCCGACGGCCCGCCGGTGCTGGGCGCCAGCGGCGCACCCGGCGTGTGGCTGAACCTGGGGCATGGTTCCAGCGGCTGGGCGCTGTCGTGCGGATCGGCGCGGGTGCTGGCCGACCAGATCGCCGGCCGCACGCCGGCGATCGACGTCAGCGCACTGGACGTGGCGCGGCTGCGGCGCTGACGGCGCCACGTGCGGCCCACTGCCGCAGCAGCACCGGCGCCGCCACCGCCAGGCCGATCAGGCCGCTGGTGGCGCCGGGCGCCACCATCAGCAGGGCGCCAACGCCGCACAGCAGTTGCTCCCAGCGCTTCATCTCGACGAACAGGAACTTTGACAGCGCCGCCGCCAGCAGCGTGATGCCGACGATGCAGCCGGTGAAGGTGACGATGAAATCCGGCCAGGTGAAGCCCTTGGCCACCAGCAGCAGCGACGGCGAAAACACGAAGACGAACGGCACCAGCGCCTTGGCCAGCCCCAGGCGGAAGGCGGTGTTGCCGGTCTTGAACGGGTCGCCGCCGGCCATGCCGGCCGCGGCATAGGCCGCCAGCGCCACCGGTGGCGTGATGTCGGCCAGCACGCCGTAGTAGAAGACGAAGAAGTGCGCCACCAGCGGCTCCACGCCCATCAGCACCAGGGTGGGTGCGGCCACCGTCACCATGATGATGTAGTTGGCCGTGGTGGGGATGCCGCAGCCCAGCAGGATGCACACCAGCCCGGTCATCACCAGGGCCGCCAGCAGGGCCAGGGTCTTGGGCTCGATCAACGCGGCAGGCAGCCAGCTGCCCAGCCCGCCCGCCATGGCATTGGCTGCGCCGGTGATGATGGTGCTGAGCTTGAAGCCAACGCCGGTGAGCGTGACCACGCCGATCACGATGCCCACCGTAGCCGCCGCCGCGCCCACGGCCAGCGCGTACTTGGCACCGGTCTCGGCCGCCTCCAGCAACGCAGCCGGCGCGATGCGGCCCTGGATCCTCAGCGCCCGGATGGCCACCACCGCCAGCGCCACGCCGGCGGCAAACACGCCCACACGGGCCAGCTCGGTCTGCAGCCCACCGAAGACGATCACGCCCAGCAGCGCATGCAGCAGCAACAGCAGCGCCCAGTTGGCGGCACGGTTGTCGCCCGGCCGGGTGCACAGGCCCACGATGGCGCAGGAGCTGATGCCGATGAAGGCCGCCAGGTACGGCGTGCGGCCCGCCACCAGCACGGTGATCAGCAGTGCCAGCGGGATCAGCGTGGGCCAGCGCTGGCGCAGGCTGTCGCGCAGGTCGGGCATCTCCTCGGCGGTCAGGCCGCGCAGCCCGTGGCGCCGGGCCTCGAAGTGCACCTGCATGAACACGCCGAAGAAGTGCATGAAGGCCGGGATGGCCGCTGCGGCGATGATGGTCTGGTACGGCACCGCCAGGAACTCGATCATCAGGAAGGCCGCGGCCCCCAGCACCGGCGGCGTGATCTGCCCGCCGGTGGACGAGGCGGCTTCCACCGCGCCGGCGAATTCACGCTTGTAGCCCACGCGGATCATCGCGGGGATGGTCAGCGAGCCCACCGTCACCGCATTGGCCACCGAGCTGCCCGACAGCGTGCCGAACATGGCCGAGCCGAACACGCTGACCTTGGCCGGCCCGCCCACCTGCCGCCCGGCGATGGTGGAGGCCACGTCCAGGAACAGCTGGCCCAGGCCGATGCGCGTGGCCATCACGCCGAACAGCACGAAGTGGAAGACATAGGTGGCCACCACGCCCACCGCCACGCCGTAGATGCCCTGGCTGGTGAGGTACTGGTGGTTGACCAGCTGGCTCCAGCTGGCCCCGGCATGCTTCAGCAAGCCGGGGAACACCGGCCCCGCCAGTGCATAGGCCATGAAGCTGATGGCGATCACCGGCAGCGGCCAGCCCATGCTGCGGCGGGTGGCTTCCAGCAGCGCCAGGATCAGCACCGTGCCCATGGCCACATCCACCGGGCCGGGGTTGCCCACGCGGAAGGCCAGGTCGTCGAAGATCCACGGGATGTAGAGCACCGCCACCGCGATGCCGATGGCCAGCAGCCAGTCGAGCAGCGGCACACCGCCAGGCGCAGCCCAGCGGTGGCGCGCTGCCACACCCAGCAGCGCGGCACGGTGCGGAAACACCAGGAAGATCAGCCCCAGCACGAAGGCCAGGTGCACGCCGCGGTGTGTCACCTCCTGCAGCAGGCCGAAGCCGGCGGTGTAGTAGTGGAAGGCCGACAGCAGCATCAGCAGCACCGCCACGATGCCCAGCGCCGGCTGCGCCAGCGGGCGAAACCGCATCTCGGGGTCGAACTTCTGTTCCAGTTCGGCCAGGGTCTTGTCGTCGGGCAGGGCAGTGGTCATGGCAGCGATGGGCACACAAACAAAACAGGGCAGCCACGCTGCCCTGCGGATCAGGCAGACCGAGCTGTCACTTGATCAGGCCGGCTTCCTTGTAGAACTTCTCGGCACCGGGGTGGAACGGGATGCCCGCGCCGCGGACCGCGTTCTCCTTGGTGATGAACTTGCCCTTGGCATGGCCGGCGGCCATGGCCTTCTGGCCGGCTTCGCTGAACAGCGCCTTGGTGATCTCGTAGACGGCGTTGGCATCGGCCTTGTCGCTGGTGACCCACTGCGCGCCCACGGCCAGGGTCTTGGTGCTGCCGACACCCTTGTAGGTGCCTTCGGCGATCAGGTCCGGGGCGAAGAAGCCGTCGCTCTGGCGCAGCGCATCGGCCTGCGGGCCGTCGATCGGCAGCAGTTCGATGCCGGTGCCGGCCGATGCCAGCTCGGCAATGGCGCCAGCGGGCGAGCCGCCGGTGAAGAAGAACGCGTCGAGCGCGCCGTCCTTCAGCTTGTCGCCAGCCTGGTTCGGCTTGATGTACTCGGGCTTGATGTCGGCTTCCTTGATGCCGTAGGCCGCCAGGATGGTGCGCGCATTGATCAGCGTGCCCGAGCCGGGTTCATCCAGCGCCACACGCTTGCCCTTGAGATCGGCCACCGTCTTGATGCCCGAGCCCTTGCGCACCACGATGTGCACGCTCTCGGGGTACAGGTTGGCGATCAGGCGCAGGCCGGTGATCTTGGGCTTGCCTTCGAACACGCCCTTGCCGGTGTAGGCCCAGCTGGCCACGTCGGCCTGGCTGAAGCCCGATTCGAGCGCGCCGCCGGCGATGCCGGTGACGTTGGCCAGCGAGCCGTTGCTGGCCTGGGCCGTGACCACCAGCTTGCCCGGCTGCGACACCGCATTGGCGATCATGCCGCCCACCGGGTAGTAGGTGCCGGCCGTGCCGCCGGTGCCGATGCGGAAGAACTGCTGCGCCTGGGCCGTGCCCGACGCCAGCACCAGGGCCGCTGCGGCCGACACACCCCACCAGAAACGCTTGCTCATCACGACGGCTCTCCTGCAGTTTCGATCGGCGCCCCCTCGGCGCCTGCTCGGGGGTAGTAAAGCACAATGCATGCGCACTTCCAATGCGGCGAACCCCGGCCCGCCACGGCACATCGATGCCCCCATCCAACGACGCCCCAGGCCCGCAGCCCGTGCTGCCCTCGCAACGCCGCTGGCCGCTGCACGGCGGTGCGGCCAGCCGGTCCATCGAGCAGGCGGCGCTGGCCACCGCTGCACCGCATGCGCTGATGGCCCGCGCCGGCCTGGCCGTGGCCCGGCTGGCGGTGGCCATCACGCCAGGCGCACGCAGCGTGTGGGTGGCCTGCGGCCCCGGCAACAACGGCGGCGACGGCCTGGTGGCTGCGCGGCACCTGCATGCACTGGGCTGGCGGGTGCAGGTGTCGCTGTGGGGCGACGACAGCCGGCGGCCTGCCGACGCCGCCGACGCACTGCAGCAGGCGCAGCAGGCCGGCGTGCCCATCGCGGCTGGCCTGATACCTGACAGCAATGCCGAGCCCCCTGCCCTGGCCATCGACGCGCTGCTGGGCTTGGGCACCACACGTGCCCCGGCCGGCGCGCTGGCCACCGCGCTGGGTCACCTCAACGCGGGCACGGCGCCGGTGCTGGCCATCGATCTGCCCACCGGCCTGTGCGCCGACACCGGCCGGCTGCTGGGTGACACCGCCGTGCATGCGCAACACACACTGGCGCTGCTGACCCTCAAACCCGGCCTGTTCACCGCCCAGGGGCGCGACCACGCGGGACGGGTGTGGTTGGACGATCTCGGCATCACCCCGGCACTTGACGCTGTCACCGCATGGCTTGCCGGGCCGGAGGCCGTGGCCAGCCTGCTGCCCGGCCGCACCCATGCCCAGCACAAGGGCAGCTTCGGCGATGTGCTGGTGCTGGGCGGTGCCCCGGGCATGGGCGGGGCCGCGCTGCTGGCCGCCCGTGCGGCCCTGGCGGCTGGCGCCGGCCGCACCTGCATCGCTCGGTTGGACGGCGATGCCTCAGCCGATGCGCAGCGCCCCGAACTGATGCCACGCCTGCCGGCCGATGCGCTGCAGCCAGCCGCGCTGCAACGCAGCACCGTGGTGTGCGGCTGCGGCGGCGGCAGCCTGATCGCCAGCCATCTGCCGGCGGTGCTGCAGCATGCGCTCCGCCTGGTGCTGGATGCCGACGGCCTGAATGCCGTGGCGGCCGACGCCGGCCTGCGTCAGGCCTTGCACGCACGTGCCGCGCGCGGCCAGGCGACCGTGATGACGCCGCATCCGCTCGAGGCCGCACGCCTGCTGGGCATCGGCACGGCCGCGGTGCAGGCCGACCGCCTGGCCCATGCGCAGGCGCTGGCCGACAGCTGCCAGGCCACGGTGGTGCTGAAGGGCTCCGGCAGCGTGATCGCCAGCCCGGGCTGCGCGCCCTGGATCAACCCGACCGGCAATGCCCGGCTGGGCACTGGCGGCAGCGGTGACGTGCTGGCCGGCTGGCTGGGCGGCCTGTGGTCGCAGGCCCCGGGCAGTGATGCCCATGGCGCGGCGGCCGCGGCCGTGTGGCTGCATGGCCGCGCCGCCGAACACGGCGACATCCGGCTGCCGTTGCGGGCAGGCGACCTGATCGATGTGATGGCCGCGTCGCTGTCGCGCTAGGCGGCCCGGTCAGCGGCGCGTGCTGCGCTTGGTCGACTTGGCGCCGCCCCGCGTCTTCTTGCCCGCCGGCGCGCCGCGTGCTGCCACGGCCTTGGCACGTGCCGCCTTGGCGGCCCGGTCGCGCCCCTGCACGTTCTTGAGCTCGTCGCTGGCCGCACCACCCTTGCCAGCGGCGGGCTTGCGCGGCACCAGTGCATCGGTCTCGCCCTCGCGCACCAGGCGGAAGTCGATCTTGCGGCCGTCCAGGTCCACCCGGCTGACCTGCACCCGCACCCGCGATCCCACGGCGTACTTCACGCCGCTGCGCTCGCCACGCAGTTCCTGCCGCGCCTCGTCGAAGCGGAAGTACTCGCCGCCCAGTTCGGTGATGTGCACCAGCCCTTCCACGTACAGCTGGTCGAGCGTGACGAACAGGCCGAAGCTGGTGGCGGCGCTGACCGTGCCGGCGTATTCCTCGCCCAGGTGGTCGCGCATGAAGCGGCACTTGAGCCAGGCTTCCACATCGCGGCTGGCCTCATCGGCGCGGCGCTCGTTGGCGCTGCAGTGCGCGCCGGCGGCTTCCCACAGCGCGGCATCCTGGCTGCTGGTGGGCGCCTTGGCCGGCTTGCTGCCCTTGCGCACCGTCTTGGCTGCGGGCGCCGAGGCTGCCGTGGCCTCGACCGCGCCGCCACCCAGCGGGTAGCGCTTGCCCAGCAGCAGCGCCTTGATCACCCGGTGCACCAGCAGATCGGGGTAGCGCCGGATCGGGCTGGTGAAGTGGGCGTAGGCCTCGTAGGCCAGGCCGAAGTGGCCAGCATTGCTGTGGGTGTAGATCGCCTGCTGCATCGACCGCAGCAGCATCGACGAAATCTGTGCCGCGTCGACCCGGTCCTTGGTGGCCTGGGCGATGGCCTGGATCTCGGCCGGCTTGGGGTCGTCGCTCAGGCTGACGCCGATGCCCAGCGCACGCAGGTAGTTCTGCAGCGTCACCCGCTTCTCGGGCGTGGGGCCTTCGTGGACGCGGAACAGCGCCGGGTGCTTGTGCGATTCAATGAACTCGGCCGCGCAGACATTGGCCGCCAGCATCGATTCCTCGATCAGCTTGTGCGCCTCGGTGCGGGTGCGCGGCACGATCTTCTCGATGCGGCCGTTGTCGTCGCAGACGATCTGCGTCTCGGTGCTCTCGAAGTCGATGGCGCCGCGCCCGGCACGCTGCTTGAGCAGGGCGCGGTACACCTCGTGCAGGTGGATCAGGTGCGGCACCAGGTCGGCGCGGCGCTGGGCCTCGGCACCGCGGGTGTTGGCCAGCACCGCGGCCACCTCGGTGTAGGTCAGCCGCGCATGCGACCGGATCACCGCCGGGTAGAACTGGTAGGCGGTGATCTCGCCGGTGGCCGACACCAGCATGTCGCACACCATGCTCAAGCGCTCTTCGTCGGGGTTCAGCGAGCACAGGCCGTTGCTCAGCTTCTCCGGCAGCATCGGGATCACCCGGCGCGGAAAGTACACCGAGGTGGCGCGCTCGTAGGCGTCGTCGTCCACCGGGTCGCCCGGCTTCACGTAGTGGCTCACGTCGGCGATGGCCACGATCAGGCGCCAGCCTTCGAAGGCGCTCTTGCCGCGGCCCTTCTTCAGCGGCTCGCAGTACACCGCGTCGTCGAAGTCGCGCGCGTCCTCGCCGTCGATGGTGACCAGCGGCACATCCGTCAGGTCGATGCGGTGGCGCTTGTCCACCGGGCGCACATGGTCGGGCAGCGCGGCGGTCTGCGCCAGTGTCTCGGGCGAGAAGCGGTGCGGCACCTCGTACTTGCGCACCGCGATCTCGATCTCCATGCCGGGGTCGTCGATCTCGCCCAGCACCTCGGTGATGCGGCCCACCGGCTGCGAGTACATCGACGGCGGCTCGGTCAGTTCGATGGCCACCACCTGGCCCACCGCGGCACTGGCCGTGGCGTTCTTCGGGATCAGGATGTCCTGGCCATAACGCCGATCTTCAGGGGCCACCAGCCAGGTGCCGTTCTCGTGCAGCAGGCGGCCGATGATCGGGCTCTTGCGGCGCTCGACGATGTCGATCACGCGGCCTTCGGGCCGGCCCTTGCGGTCGTAGCGCACCACGCGCACGCGCACGCGGTCGCGGTGCAGCACCGACCGCATGTCTTGCGGCGACAGGTAGATGTCGGGTTCGTTGTCGTCGCGGCGCACAAAGCCGTGGCCGTCGCGGTGCCCCAGCACGGTGCCCTCCACTTCGCTCAGCAGTGCGGCGCCGGTGGCGGGGGGGCTTGTCTTCTCGATTTTGTTGATGCTATACTCCTAGCTTCTGTACCTGCCCAGATGGCGGAATTGGTAGACGCACTAGTTTCAGGTACTAGCGCTTAACGGCGTGGAGGTTCGAGTCCTCTTCTGGGCACCAAAATCATAAAGGCCAGCACACACGTGCTGGCCTTTTGTTTTGGCCTCTCGAAAGATGCGCCAGACAACTTGTCCGGGCATCTGGGTCGCCGCAAAAACAAGGGCCGGCACAGCTGCAAACGCAGCAGGCCGGCCGGCTTGGGGTTGCTGGCTGCACGAGGCAGCCGCAGGTGTCTGAAGGCTGTCGATCAATCGGCGCTTCAAACCGAGAACTTCTTCGCCAGCCCTTCCGGGCGCAGGTTGTCGTAGTCCTCGAACGGCTGGTGGATCCACGGGCTGCTGGGCAGCATCTCCACGTAGTACTCGGGCGTGTAGCTCGACACGCCCTTCACCCACAGCACGGCCGTGCGCAACTCCGAGATCGACGGCACGCCGCGCAGGCGGTCGACCACGGCGCGCAGCGTCACGCCCGAATCCGCCAGGTCGTCGACCAGCAGCACGCGGCCGGCCAGTTCGCCCTTGGGCATGGTGATGTACTTGGCCATGTCGAGCCGGCCCTGGATGGTGCCGGCCTCGGCGCGGTAGCTGCTGGTGCTCATGATGGCCAGCGGCTTGTCGAACACCCGCGACAGCACGTCGCCCGGGCGCATGCCGCCACGCGCCAGACACAGGATCTGGTCGAAGGCCCAGCCCGAATGCGCCACCTTCAAGGCCAGGCGCTCGATGAGCATGTGGTACTCGTCCCAGCTCACGTACAGGTGTTTGCCGTCATCGGTCAGCATGCGCAGGTCTCCTCGTGGTCACAGGGTGTCAGGCTTGGTACGGGTGGCGCAGCAGGATGGTGTGGTCGCGGTCGGGGCCGGTGGACACCATGTCGATCGGCACGCCGATCAGTTGCTGCACCCGTTGCAGGTAGGCGCGGGCATTGGCCGGCAAGGCATCCCAGGCGGTGATGCCGAAGGTGCTGTCGGTCCAGCCGGGGAAGGTCTCCCACACCGGCACGCAGGCGGCGATGTCGTCGGCGTCCAGCGGCAGGATGTCGATGGCCTGGCCGTGCAGCGTGTAGCCCACGCACACCTTGATCTCGGGCAGCTTGTCCAGCACGTCCAGCTTGGTGATGCACAGGCCCGAAATGCCGTTGATGATCATCGAGCGCTTGAGCGCTGCCGCGTCCAGCCAGCCGCAACGGCGGGCCCGGCCGGTGACGGTGCCGCGCTCCTGGCCCACCACCGACAGATGGTGGCCCACCGTGCCTTCGGCGTTGATGTCCAGTTCGGTCGGGAACGGCCCGCTGCCCACCCGCGTGGTGTAGGCCTTGGTGATGCCCAGGATGTAGTGCAGCATGCCCGGGCCCACGCCGGCACCGGCGGCGGCATTGCCGGCCACGCAGTTGCTGCTGGTCACGTACGGGTAGGTGCCATGGTCGATGTCCAGCAGCGTGCCCTGCGCGCCTTCGAACAGGATGTTGGCGCCGGCCGTGCTGGCCTGGTGGATGCGGTAGCCCACGTCGGCCATCATCGGCTTCAACTGCTCGGCCACCTGCATGGCCTGGTCGAAGATGGGCTGGAACTCCAGCGCCTCGCCCTGCAGCGCGCCACGCAGCGACTCGTTGTGCAGCGCCAGCAGATCGCGCAGCTTGGCGGCGAAGCGCTCGGGGTGCTTCAGGTCCTGCACCCGCAGCGCGCGGCGCGCCACCTTGTCTTCATAGGCCGGGCCGATGCCCTTGCCGGTGGTGCCGATCTTGCCGGCGGGGGTGGCTTCACGCAGCGCCTCGCGCGCCTTGTCCACCGCCACATGGAACGGCAGGATCAGCGGGCAGCTCTCGCTGA
>ERZ795056.1129-NODE-1129-length-31644-cov-37.417962_pt1 | contig 31644 bp, 30 predicted proteins | sample MGYA00375140_ERZ795056 | MGnify/ENA primary metagenome ERZ795056 (study PRJEB30185, sample SAMN05720227) | activated sludge metagenome | isolation source: Anaerobic digester | place: USA | collected 2015-03-09 ... | reverse complement strand
CACTGCGCCGCGAGCAGGTGCTGACGCTGGTGCCCACCCGCCTGGCGCGGGTGGATGCGGCACGCCTGGCCGACGCGCTGGCGCAGGCCGATCGCTGAGGCCGCGGGGTGCAGCGCCTGCCGGCATGCGCCAGCGGGCGTTGCCGGTCGCCTCAGGCTGCCGCGCTCTCACCGATCAGCAATTGCGTGTCGCTGACATAGCGGTGCGGCGGGATCTCCAGGTTGGTGGGAGCCGGCTTGTTCTTGAACACCCGGCCTGCCAGGTCGAAGGTGGAGCCGTGGCAGGGGCAGAAGAAGCCGCCGGGCCAGTGGTCGCCCACGCTGGGGTTGTTGCTGCCGGACGGCACCTCGGTCGGCGAGCAGCCCAGGTGGGTGCAGATGCCGATGGCCACGAAGATCTCGGGTCTGGCCGAGCGGCCGGCGTTGCGCAGCGCGCTGGGCAGATCGTCCTTGGCCGATGCGGGATCGGCCAGCTGCGCCTCGTGCCTGGGCAGGCCGGCCAGCATCTCGGGCGTGCGCCGCAGGATCCACACCGGCTTGCCGCGCCATTCCACCGTCTTCATGCCGCCGGGCGGCAGGTCGCCGATGTCGACCGTGACCGCCGCACCCATGGCCTTGGCCCGCTCACTGGGCGCAAAGGTGGAGACGAACGGCACCGCGGTGGCCAGCGCTGCTGCACCGCCTGCCGCAGCGGTGGCCAGCAGCCAGACGCGGCGCTCACCGGGGTTGGTGCAGCCATGGGGGATCGAAGGCAGGGTGGTGTCGGACATGCGGGGCTCCAGAGGTTGCGCGGATTGCCACCGTTCCACCTCAAGAGGCGTGCCAGCCCACACGCGCCAAGGAATCCCTTGCAGATCAGCCACTTGCAGTGCCACAGCCGGCCGCATGCCCGGGATCGACGCCGTACTGCCAGTCACCGGGGCATCGCCTGGCAGCACCGGCTGGCAGTGGCACTGGCAGTGGCAGCCCGGCTGGCGTCGGCTGGCCTGGCAGACCACCCCCGTAACCGCACTGCTTTCCAATATCATTGCAAACGGATATTGAGACTGCCCACCACGGCAGCGAGGAGACCCGAGATGCAGCCACACCCCCGCACACCGCGCCGCGCCCTGCTGCGCCATGGCGCCTGGATCGGCCTGGGGGCGCTGCTGTCGCCGCCGGCGCTGCGGTTCGCGGCGGCGGCCGACGACTTCATCCGCGGCCCGGCCGTGCCCGACCAGCCGCTGCAGCGGCTGAGCCCGCGGGTGGCGATGGTCTACGCCCAGGACGGCTTCCCCACGCCCGAGAACCGCGGGATGATGGCCAACGTGCTGTTCGTCATCACCTCGGCCGGCGTGGTGGTGCTGGACACCGGCGCGTCGGTGCAGATCGGCGAGATGGCCATCCGCCGGCTGCGCACGCTGACCGACAGGCCGGTGGTGGCGGTCATCAATTCCCACTACCACGGCGACCACTTCCTGGGCAACGACGCCTTCGTGCAGGCCTTCGGCGCGGCGCTGCCCATCCATGCCCACCCGCAGACGCGCCGGCAGATCGAAGGCCTGGCCGGCAGCGGCTGGCGCCTGGCGATGGAGCGCTGGACCAACGGCGCCACCCTGGGCACCCAGGTGGTGGTGCCCAACCGCGACGCCGGGCATGGCGACGTGCTGCGCTTCGGCGACACCACGCTGAAGATCCACCACCACGGCCGCGCCCACACCGACGCCGACCTGTGCGTGGAGGTGGTGGAAGACCGGGTGCTGTACGCCGGCGACGTGGTGATGAACGGCCGCATCGCCAACATGGACGACGGCAGCTACGTGGGCACGCTGCAGACCATCGACCACCTGGTGCGCGACGTGCCCGGTGCGCTGTGGGTGCCGGGCCACGGCCGCGCCAGCCACACCCTGCCGGCCGAGCAGCGCGCGCTGTTTGCCGGCATCTACGACAACTGCGTGCTGGCGGTGAAGGCCGGCGACGACGAAGCCGCCGCCCGCCGCCGCGTGCTGGCCGACCCGCGCGTGGCCCCGCATGCCGCGCGCACGCTGGGCTGGGACTCGAACATTGGCAAGTACATCAGCCTGGCGTACCTGGAGGCGGAGAAGGCCAACTTCTAGCGGCGTGCCAGGCCCCGCCGTGCCGCTGCGCACGGCTGACCCGCCAGCACATCGCCATCTCTGCCCGGATGGGCGTGGTGCTCAGCAACTGTCGGCAGGACATCCCTGCCAGCGGCAACTTCCTGGCCGCGGCAGCACCCGTGCCGGCGCCTGGCACGGCCGGGCCACGCTGAACCGGTGCTGGCGCTGCGCCGGTTTCAACGCTGCATCAGGCCATCGGCCGCGCCGGATCGGCCGACCACTCCAGCAGCGAGTTGTCGTAGAGCGCCACGTGGTGGTGCCCCAGCAGCCGCAGCGCAAAGAAGACGACGCTGGCAGCGATGCCGCCGCCGCAATAGGTGATGACAGGCTCGGCCGGATCACCCAGGCCGGCAGCGGCCAGGCGCGCGGCGATCACGGGGCGCGGCTGCCAGTCCATCGTCAACGGGTCCACCAGGTCGCGCGCCGGCAGGTTCAGGCTGCCGGGGATGCGCCCGGGCCGGCCGTAGTGCGCGCCGCCAGTCCCGGCGAACTGCTCGGGGCTCAGTGCGTTGAGCAGCCTCTCGCCCGACCCGGCCACCGCCTGTGCAACGCGCTGGGCATCGGCCACCAGCGCCGCCTGGCGGCATGGCTGGAAGGTGGCGGGTGCCTGCGACACGGTGGCCGCCGTCACCGGCCGGCCCTCACGCAGCCACCGGGGCAGCCCGCCGTCCAGGATCGACACCCGCGGATGGCCGAGCGTGGTCAGCACCCACCAGGCACGCGCCACCACCATGGGCTGCCCGGCGGCATAGAGCACCACATGGTGGCCATTGCCGATACCCAGCCGCGACAGCAAGGCGGCGATCTGTGCGTCACCAGGCAGGGTGTACGGGAACGCGCCGGCCGGGTCCGACAGGTCGTCGACCATGCAGACATGCTGCGCGCCGGGAATGTGGGCACGCTGCCAGTCGGGCCGGCCGCTGGCGATCGCCGACGGCCCCACCGGCTGCGGCGTCATCCAGGTCGTGCAGTCGAGAACCCGGACTGCGGGATCGTCGAGATGGTGGTACAGCCAGTCGGGGGCGACCAGCAGCGGATGGGCATCGTCGGGCATGGCAATGGATGGTGACGGCGCCGGACCGGGCGGGTCTGGCACCCAGGACACAGGGCAACGGCGCCCTGCACGTTAGCGCAGGCCGCGAACCGCTGGCGTTGACAGGCAGGATCTGGGAGCAGCAGTTCAGGGAAGGCGATGTCAGCACGGTCCACATCGACAGCAACAGCGCGATCGTGAACCCCTGCCATCGGATCAACGACACTTGTGCCGTTGGTCTGACGACCAGCGGCCGAGCACCCCACGAGCGAAGGCACCGACATGACCGCACCGCGCCCGACCCGCCCCCGCATCCAACCGGTCAACCTCGACGACGTCCAGGATCCTGAACTCGCGGAGACGCTGGCGGGTGCGTTGACGCTGGAGGGGCGGCCGTTGAACATCTTCGGCGTGCTGGGCCACCATCCGAAGCTGCTCAAGCGCTTCAACCTGATGGGCGGCTTCCTCCTCAACAAGGGGCTGCTGCCCGAACGCGAGCGCGAACTCGTGATCCTGCGCATCGGCTGGAACGCCAACGCGGTCTACGAATTTGGACAGCACACCGTCATCGGCTTGCGGTGCGGCCTGACCGGCGACGAGATCGCGGCATTGACGAGGGCGACCGACACCCACGACTGGCGTGCCGACGACCTGGCCCTGATCGCAATGGCCGACGAACTGGCAGCCGACGACTGCGTCACCGACGCGACCTGGGCGACGCTGGCGGCGCGGTGGAGCCATGCCGAACTCGTCGAACTGCTGGTCGTCGCCGGCTTCTACCGACTTGTGTCCGGGTTTCTCAACAGCGCCGGTGTGCAGCTTGACAACGGCGTCCCCGGCTTCCCCAACCGACTGACGTCTCACGGCCCCGCATCCGCCGGGTTCGTGTGACGGCTCCCATGGCCAGCCATGCTCCGCTACCACACCGTACCCGTCACACCTTTCGCTCAGAACGCCTCCATCGTCTGGTGCTCCGAGACGATGGAGGGCGCCGTGATCGACCCGGGTGGCGATCTGCCGCGCCTGCAGGCCGAGGTGGCACGCCTGGGCGTCACGCTCACCCAGATCCTGCTCACCCATGCCCACATCGACCATGCCGGCGGCACCGGCACGCTGGCGCGCACGCTGGGCCTGCCGATCATCGGCCCGCACCCGGGCGACCAGTTCTGGATCGACGGGCTGGCCGAGCAGGCACGCATGTTCGGATTTGCCCCGGCCGAGCCGTTCACGCCCACCCGCTGGCTGGCCGATGGCGACACGGTGGCGGTGGGCCGCAGCACCCTGGCCGTGCGCCACTGCCCCGGCCACACGCCGGGCCATGTGGTGTTCCACAGCGCCGAGGCGCAGCGTGCCTTCGTCGGCGATGTGCTGTTCGCAGGCAGCATCGGCCGCACCGACTTCCCGGGCGGCGACCACGACACCCTGATCGCCAGCATCACCCAGCGCCTGTGGCCGATGGGCGACGCCACGGTGTTCATCCCAGGCCACGGCCCGGAAAGCAGCTTCGGCGCCGAGCGCCGCCACAACCCCTACGTGGGCGGCACCTGAGTTTCCACCCGACCGGCGCTGGTAATAAATCACAGGCTGGCGCGTGGCAGGCGTCACGCTGCCGCGCCCGGGCTGACGCCCACACTGCGTCTCCATGCAGCCAGGCCTTGCGATCCGCTCGGTCGCTGCCCCAGGAGATGCCACCATGCTTGATCTGCTCGACTCCCCGAAAGCCAACGCCTCGGACCTGTTGGCCGCTCTGGGCGCTCCCGCCATGGCGCAACGCAGCCGCGGCTATGCTGGCCCCGAGCGGCGCGGTGCCGCATCGCTGCAGCACCGCCGCATGGCGCAGATGCTCGACACGCTGGACTACGGCATGCTGCTGATCGGCGAGAACCTGGACGTCAGCCACATCAACAAGGCGGCCCGCCGCGACATGGACGACCACCACCCGCTGCAGTGGGTGGGCGGGCAATTGCAGGCGCGCCTGCAGAAGGACCAGCAGCCGCTGCGTGATGCGCTGGTGGGCGCCACCCAGCGCGGCCTGCGCCGCCTGCTGCAGCTGGGCGACAGCCAGGGCCCGGGCCGCCAGCGCATCAGCGTGGCCGTGGTGCCGCTGCCCGCGCTGGGCGTCGACGAGCAGCCCGGCGCGGTGGTACTGCTGGGCAAGCGCCAGGTGTGTGAAGAGCTCACCGTCGAATGGTTCGCCCGCAGCCACGGCCTGACGATGGCCGAGACCACCGTCATCAAGGGCCTGTGTGCCGATCTCACGCCGCATGAGATCGCCGCGCGGCAAGGCGTGGGCCTGGCCACCATCCGCACGCAGATCGGCAGCATCCGCATCAAGACCGGTGCAGGCAGCATCCGCGCCCTGGTGCAGCAGGTGGCGCTGCTGCCGCCGCTGGTCAGCGCGCTGCAGGGCAGCGGCGGCACCCGCCTGGCCGAGCGCGTGCTGCACTCCTGACCGGCCGCCGGGCGCCATGCACCCCCGCGCTGGCCAGGTGGACCGGGCCGGCGCGGTTGCGTTCTGTCACCGCTGCAGCGGCCGCCCGGCCGGTGCAGGCGTAGCATCGGCCACGGGCGCCGCGCTGCCAGACAGCCGTGCCCGCTGCCGATGGCCCAGATCACCGAACCCACCCGCCTTGCACGCCCAGCCGCTGCCGCCAACCCGGCTGCCGGCGCGATGGGTGCACCTGTCGTCATGAGCGAGGCGCTGTCCGAACTGGCGGCGCGCGGCGAGTTGCGCCGCTACCGCAAGGGCACGCTGCTGATCCAGGAAGGCGACCACGGCGACACCATTTTCATCATCCAGAGCGGCCGCCTGCGCGCCTTCAGCGCCGGCGACAACGACCGCGAGATCACCTACGGCGTCTACGGCCCGGGGGAATACCTGGGTGAACTCAGCCTGGACGGCGGCCCGCGCTCGGCCAGCGTGATCACGCTGGAAGCCTGCACCTGCTCGGTGGTGGGCCGGCGCACGCTGGAGCGCTTCATCGGCGAGCGGCCCGAATTCGCGTTCGAGCTGCTGGCCAAGGTGATCCGCCGCGCCCGCACCGCCACCCACAGCGCGCGCCAGCTGGCGCTCAACGATGTCTACGGCCGGCTGCGGGCACTGCTGCAGGGCGTGGCGCAACCGCAGCCCGACGGCACCCAGCGCGTGGTCGACCGGCTCACCCACCAGGAGATGGCCAACCGGCTGGGCTGCTCACGCGAGATGGTCAGCCGCCTGATGAAGGACCTGGAGCGCGGTGGCTACCTGCAGGTGCAGGACAGCCAGTTCGTGCTGGTCAAGCCGCTGCCGCAGCGTTGGTAGGTCAGGCGGCCGGCGGGCCGAAGCGGCGGGCAGGCTTGGCTGCGCCGGCATACACCGGGGCCAGGTTCGGCAGCCGCGACTGGATGTCCTGGATGCGGCTTTCGCCCGACGGGTGGGTGCTCAGGAACTGCGGCGGCGCACCCTTGCTGGCGGCCAGCATCTTCTGCCACAGGCTCACGCCCGCCTCGGGCCGGTAGCCGGCGCTGGCCGACAGCACCAGGCCCAGTGCATCGGCCTCGCTCTCGTTGCCGCGCGAGAACTTCAGCGTCAGCAGCTGGCCGCCCATGTTGGCCAGCGTGGCGCCGGCCCCGCCCAGGCCGAACAGCGCCGCACCCAGCTCGATGGCGCCCCGCGTGGCCACGGTCTTGGCGTAGTTCTCGCGGGAATGCTCCAGCAAGGCATGGGCCACCTCGTGGCCCATGATCGCGGCCACCTCGTCGTCGTCGAGCTTCAGCTTGGCCAGGATGCCCAGGTAGAAGGCGATCTTGCCGCCAGGCATGCAGAAGGCGTTGAGCTCGGGCGACCCGATCAGGTTGACATCCCAGCGCCATTGCTGGGCGCGCGCATTGCAGCCGGCAGTCAACGGGATCATGCGGCCGGCGATGTAGCGCAGGCGCTGCACCTGCGGATGGTTGCTTGGGGCCAGGCCACGCTGGGCGGCGGCCTGCTGCAGCATCTGCTGGTACTGCTGGCCGGCGGCCTGCTCGATCTGGTCGGCCGAGACGAACTTGGTGAAGCCGGACAGCCTGCACTGCCCCGCCAGCGGCGATGTGGCCTGCGCCGCGGCAGGCGTCGACAGGCCCAGCGCCGCCAGCGCGCCGCTGCCGATCAGCGCGCCGCCCAGGCGGCGGCGGGCATGCAGCGCGCAGCCGCAGCTGCGCCCGTGCGCCAGGGGCGGCAGCGGCACCTGGGCGTCGGTGGCGAAGTCGGGGTCGGGTGCGTGCATGGGCGTCATCGTGGCCTGCATCTGGGGGGGCCGGCGTGGCTTGCAAGTGTGGCGGCTGCGCTGGGCGGCAGGCCCGGTGCGGGATTGTCAGTCATCGACCGGCGCGCCGGGCACCACCTCCAGCCGGCGCACGGCCGCGCGCATCCACCACAGCATGGCCAGCGCAGGCAGCGCCACCACGGTGGACACGATGAAGAAGGTCGGCCAGCCGATCGATTCAGCCAGCACGCCGGCCAGCGGCCCCACCCACACCCGGCCCACCGACGCAAACGCGCTGAGCATCGCGAACTGCGTGGCGGTGAAGCGCTGCTGCGTCAGGCTCATCAGGAAGGCCAGGAAGGCCGCCGTGCCCATGCCGCCCGACAGGTTCTCGAAGGCGATCACCATCAGCAGGCCGCCGTCCACCTGGGTGGGCTGGGCCAGCGAGACGAAGCCGAAATCGAACGCCGGGATGGCCAGCCCCGGCAGGCTGCCCTTGCCCTGGGTGGCCAGCCACCAGAAGCCCAGGTTGCTGGCCGCCTGCAGCACGCCGAACAGCAGCAGCGCGCGCCACAGGCCCAGGCGCAGCATCAGCAGCCCGCCCAGCAGGGCACCACCCAGGGTCAGCCACAGGCCGATGATCTTGTTGACCACGCCCACCTCGGCCGAGCTGAAGGCCATGGTCTTGAGCAGGAAGGGCGTCATCAGCGCGCCGGCGAATGCATCCCCCAGCTTGTAGAGCACGATGAACAGCAGGAAGGCCGCCGCCCCCGGCTGGGCGAAGTAGCTGCCCAGGCCATTGAGCAGGGTGTCGAAGCGGGCCCGCCGCGCCGCCCAGGCCGCCAGCGGCAGCGTGAAGCCGATGCCCATCAGCAGCGCCAGCAGGTCGATCCAGCGCGCCTGCAGCGTGGCCGCCAGCGTGCCGCCGGCCAGCCAGGGCCCCAGCAGGGCCTTGGCCAGCGGGGTGAAGGCATGCAGCGTGGCCAGGTAGCCGGCCACCACCGCCAGCACCACCGCAGCAAAGCCCAGCAGGTCGTTGCGGGCGCTGCTGCGTGGCGCGGCCGGGCCGGCGGGCGGCGCCAGGCGGGGCAGCACCAGGGCCGACAGCACGGCAGCGCCGGCCATCAGCCTGGCCATCAGCCGGTACACCTGCGGCCAGGTCCAGCCGCTGCCCTGGGTGGCGTCGGTCCAGATCAGCGCCACACCGCCGGAGACGATCATCGCCAGCCGGTAGCCCAGCACGTTGAGCGACGCGCCCAGGCCACGCTCGGCCGGCGGCAGCAGGTCGGTGCGGTAGGCGTCGATCACCACGTCCTGCGACGCCGAGATGAAGGCCACCGCCACCGCCAGCAGCGCAAAGGCCTGCAGCGCGCCGGTGGGTGACGTGGCCGACAGCGCCCACAGTGCCAGCGCCAGCGCCAGCTGCGTCAGCACCAGCCAGCCGCGGCGGCGGCCAAGGCCGGGCCACAGCTCGAAGCGGTCCATCAGCGGCGCCCACAGGAACTTGAAGGTGTAGGGCAGGCCCACCAGGCTGAGGAAGCCGATGGTGGCGATGTCCACGCCCTCCACGCTCAGCCAGGCCTGCAGCGCCTGGCCGGTGAGCGCCAGCGGCAGCCCGCTGGCGAAGCCCAGCACGGCCACCACCAGCAGACGGTACAGCGCGCCGGGCGTGCGGGCGTGGGGGTGGGCGAGGGACATCGGCCGCATTCTAGGAAGCCGCCCTGCGGCTTCCCGACGCCGGCGGTGGGTCAGGACGCCGGCTTGTGCCCCTGGGGCGCCGGCTGGATCTGGTCTTCGGCCTGCTTGTAGACCGCCTCGGCCAGCGCCAGCAGCTGCGCGCGCGGCAGCTTGCCCACCAGCGCGCAGCCGAAGCCGTCTTCCACCCAGTAGAACAGGCCCAGGTCGCCGTCGCGCTGGAAGCGGAAGGCAGCCGCCGCGCCGGGTTCGGGCTTGCGCAGGTAGACGGTGACGCGCTGGCCGCCGCTGTTCTGGTACATCAGCTGCGCGCTGGGGCCGCTGGCATCGGGCAGCAGGCGGCCGCCCACCAGCTCGAAGCCCTGCGCCCGCAGGTCGAACAGCGGCACCGGCATGTCCAGCCGCTTGCCCAGCCAGCGTGACAGGTGCTCTTCCTGGGCGCGCTGCTCGGTGGCGGTGCCCTGGGCGACATTGACCTCGACCGGGTGGCGCACCTCGGGGGCGTAGACCGCATGCGCCACCGCGGCGCGGTGGGTCCAGCCGCCGGGGCGCACGCGCTCGGCGTCGGCCCAGGGCAGCGACAGGCTGGCCAGCGGATGGCCATCGGGGCTGCCAGCCACCTGGGCGCCCAGCCAGCCGCCGGCCACCGCGCCCGCCACCAGCAGGCCGGCGGCCACCGCCACCTGGCGCCAGGCCGCGCGTGGCGCCGCCGCCGGCCGGCCGGCCTGCAGCACCGTCTGGCGCAGGGCCGCGGGCATCGGCTCGTCCAGCACCGGGTCGAAGCGGGCGCGCAGGGCATCGCGGTCGGCGGCCCACAGCCGGGCCTGGGCGGCGTCTTCAGGGTGGTCGCGCAGCCAGGCATCGACCTGGGCGCGGCCGTCGGCATCCAGTTCGCCATCCAGCCAGGCGGACAGGCGGGCGTCGTCGGGGCGATCGGGGGGCGGGGTCGGGGTCATGGTCAGATCACTCGGCGCAGGGTGCGCACGGCTTCGGGCCGCGGCTGGCCTTCCAGCAACGCCCGCAGGGCCACGCGGCCCCGGGAGACACGCGACATCACGGTGCCGATGGGGATGCCAAGCGCCTCGGCACATTCGGCATAGCTGAACTGCTCCACGCTCACCAGCAGCAGCGGTTCGCGCTGGTCCAGCGGCAGGCAGGCGAGGGCACGCATCAGGTCGATGCGCAGGCCGACGTCGGCGCCCGGATCGGCGCGCTGCAGGTCCTGCTGGGCATCGGCCTGGGCGGGGTCGACAAAGCGCATGCGGCTGTCGCGCCGGCGCTGGTCGAGGAAGGCGTTGTGGGCGATCGACAGCAGCCACACCAGCATGTCGCGCCGCTGGTCGAACTGGTGCCAGTGCGACAAGGCGCGTTCCAGCGCCGTTTGCACCAGGTCGTCGGCCGTGCCGGCATCGAAGGTGAGCGAGCGTGCATAGCGCCGCAGCCGCGGCACGGCGGCAAGCAGTTGCTGGCGGAACAGATCGGGTGCTTGCACCAGGGATCTACGGCTGGGTCGCACCGATTATTCCCCCGCCCCCGCAGGCCTTCACCAAGGTTGCAGCAGACCGCAACCTCGCCGCACCATAATTGCAAATTTGCAATCACAACAGCGGCCGCCTGCACGCCAGGCCGCCTGGAGACCGGGATGGCGGAACTGGACTGGAGCGACCTGCGCTATGCGCTGGCCGTGGGCAACACCGGCGGGCTGGCGGCCGCCGCCCGGCAGCTGGGGGTGAACCACACCACGGTGCTGCGCCGGCTCGACGCGCTGGAAGCCCGGCTCGGCGCACGGCTGTTCGAGCGCGCGCGCCACGGCTACCAGCCCACCGAGGCCGGTGCGCTGGTGCTCGACCAGGCCCGCCGCATGGCCGACCAGGCCGAGGAGATCGAGCGCCGCGTGGCCGGCCGCGACCGCGAGCTCACCGGCCTGCTGCGGGTGACCACCGCCTTCGTGGTGATGGAGCACCTGCTGCCGCAGCCGCTGGCCGACTTCGCGCGCGCCTTTCCCGGCATCGAGGTGGAGGTGGTGGAAAACGCCTTCCTGGTCGACCTGAGCCGGCGCCATGCCGACGAATCAGCCGGCTGGTCGCGCCGCGAGGCCGACGTGGCGCTGCGCCTGAGCCGCCAGGTGGCCGATCATCTGGTGGGCCGGCCGCTGGGCGACACCCATTGCCGTGTGTACGCCCGGCGTGACGCACCCGGCCTGCCGCAGAGCGTGCAACCCATGGCCAACCTGCTGCGCGACGCGCCCTGGGTGGCGTTCGAGCGCGACAGCCAGGCCCGCGTGTACGACCAGTGGATGCGCAAGCACCTGGCCCCGGCACAGGTGCGGCTGCGGGTGGACATCTTCAACGCGGTGGCGGCGGTGCTGCGCACCGGGCTGGCGGTGGGCATCCTGCCCACCTTCATGGCCAGCCGCCACCCCGAGCTGGTGGCGGTGTCCGACCCCATCCCCGAGCTGAGCGTGCCGGTGTGGATGCTGACCCACCCCGACCTGCGCCAGACGGCGCGGGTGCGGGCCTTCATGCAGCACGTGGGTGACGCCGTGGCCGCGCGCCTGGCGCAGGCCGAGGGCGCCGGCTGACGCGCGGCGCGGTTGCGCTCAGGCTGCGGCGGGCTGCGGCCGCACCACCGGCGCCTCGCGGATCGGCAGGTGCAGCAGCGCGGCGGCCACCGCCAGGCCGATGTCGATCATCCAGACGATGTCGAAGCTGCCGGTGGCCTGGAACACCTGGCCGCCCAGCCAGGCCCCCAGGAAACCGCCCACCTGGTGGGTGAGCATCACCACGCCGAACAGCGTGGCCATGTGCCCCACGCCGAAGAACTTGGCCACCAGGCCGGCGGTGGGCGGCACGGTCGACAGGAAGGTCACGCCCATCACCGCGGCGAACACCAGCACCACCGGCCCGGTCTTGGGCGCCAGCAGGAACACCAGCACCGCCAGCGCGCGGGTGGCATAGATCAGCGACAGCAGCGACTTCATGCGCCAGCGGCCCACCGCCCAGCCGATGGCGATGCTGCCCACGATGTTGAACAGCCCCAGCACCGCCAGCGCCCAGGCGCTGTACTGCAGCGGCAGCCCGCACGACGCCACGATGCCCGGCAGGTGCGTGGCCAGGAACGCGACGTGGAAACCGCAGACGAAGAAGCCGGCGGCCAGCAGCTGGAACGAGCGGTCGGCCACCGCCGTGCGCACCGCCGACCCGGTGCTGATGCGAACGGCGCCCGGCGCGGCTGCAGGCGGCGCGCCGCGCAGGATGTAGGCCGCCGGCAGGCACAGCAGCACCAGCAGGCCCATCAGCTGCAGCGCCGCCACCCAGCCCAGGCCCAGGATCAGGCCGCCCGCCACCGGTGCCATGACGAACTGCCCGAACGAGCCGCCGGCGTTGACGATGCCGGTGGCCAGGCCACGCTTGTCGGCCGGGATCAGCCGCGTGGTGGCGGCCATCAGCACCGCCGGGCCGGCCATGCCGGCGCCGCCGGCCGACAGCACGCCGATGGCGAACACCAGGCCGGCGGTGGTGGTCATCAGCGGGGTGAGGATGGTGCCCAGCGCCACCAGGCAGGCGCCGGCCAGCAGCACGCGGCCGGCGCCCACCCGGTCGGCCATGGCGCCGGCAAACGGCTGCGTCAGGCCCCACCACAGCTGGCCGACGGCAAACGCCAGGCTGATGCTGCCCAGGCCCAGGCCGGTGGCGGTGTTCAGCGGGCCGAGGAACAGGCCCATGCTCTGGCGCGTGCCCATGGTCAGCGCAAAGGTGCCGGCCGCGGCCAGCAACACCAGCCACACCGGCCACAGGCGCGGACCGGGGTGTGACGTGGGTGGAGGTGCAGAGGAAGCAACTGACATTCGCCAATTGTATCTGCAATACTTGCAGCTGCAATCTTTTGATGCCATGCCGATGGCTTGAATTGCCCGGCACCACGCCCATGTGCAGGGCATGGACACGCACCACATCGTCTGCGCCCACTGCGGCGCCACCAACCGGCTGCCGGCCGCCCGGCTGGACGACCAGCCCGACTGCGGCCGCTGCCACCAGCCGCTGCTGACCGGCGCCCCGATCGAGCTGGACGACCGCAACTTCGACGCCTTCGTGCAGAAGAGCACCCTGCCGGTGCTGGTCGACTTCTGGGCACCCTGGTGCGGGCCGTGCCGGCAGATGGCGCCGCAGTTCGACGCCGCCGCGCGGCAGTTGCGCGGGCGGGCGCTGCTGGTCAAGGTCAACAGCGACGACAACCCCGAGACCAGCGCGAAGTTCGGCATCCGCAGCATCCCGACGCTGGTGCGGCTGCAGGGCGGGGTGGAACAGCGCCGCCAGTCGGGCGCGCTGCCCGCCGCACAGATCGTGGCGCTGGCGCGCTGAAAAGGCCTGCGCGCCCGCGTCAGCGGTTCTGGTCGAGCCACTGGCGCAGGTCGCGCAGCACCGCCAGCGCCTGCTGCAGCCGGGCCGCGTCGGCCACGGCAGCCAACGGCGCCAGCCCCTGGCCCAGCCGCTGCACGGCCGCCTGGCGGGCCGCCAGGCCGTCGGCGGTCAGGCTGACCAGCTTGCCGCGGCCGTCTGCCGGGTCGGGGCGCACCTGCAGCAGGCCCTTGGCCTGCAGGCGGGCGACCGTGTTGGTCATCGCCGCCTTCGTCACCTGCATGGCGCCCGCCAGCTGCACCAGCGACCGCTCGCCGCCCAGCCGGGCAAAGTGATTCAGCAGGCTGAACTGCGACAGGTTCAGGCCCGGCGCCAGCAGGCGCCCGGCGCGGTTGCCCGACAACTGGCTGACGATGCCCACCTCATTGAGCAGCTGGAAGACCAGCGGGTCGGCCGGCGCCGGCGCGCCTGCCACCGTGGCGGGTGGGCGCGCCGCCACCGGCGCGGGCGTCTGGCGGGCTGAGGGGGGCACCATGGCGCCATTGTCAGGCCGGGGCGCCGCCGCCCGCGCGGCCGTCAGACCTGGAACTGCCGCGCCAGGCCGCGCCGCGGCGCCGGCGCCAGCGCCGCCGTGCCCTGGGGCAGATGGCCGAGGCGGGCCAGCATCTGCACGGTGAACTGCGGCGCCGGCGCCTGCAGCAGGGCGTGCACCGCCTGGTGGGGCCGCGCCACCTCGGGGTACTCCTGCAGGGCCTGCTCGTTGGGATGCAGGGCCAGGCCGGCCGCGGTGGCGGCCAGATGGACCCGCGCATGGGCCCGCCCGGCAGCCACCTGCAGATCGCGGCTGTTGCCCTCGGTCACCAGCCAGAAGTAGGCCGGCGTCGACGCGGTGATGGTGTCGAAGTCCTTCAGCTGGGCCGTGACGGCCTGCGAGTCGGCCGCCGGAAAGCGGCTGCGGTCGAACAGGCCCAGCGTGTCCAGCGCCACCACCATGGGGCTGGTGATGCTGATGCCGTCGCGGTGCTGGTCGATCTCGGCACCACCCACGCGCAGCAGCCGCACCGACTCCATCATCGGCGCCTCGGTCGTCAGCTCGATGCGCCAGGCCTCGCGCACGATGGCCTGGATCGCCGCCAGCCGCGCGCCGTCGGCCGCGGTGGCACTGCCAAAGCGCACCGGCAGGTCACCCACGGCCGCCCGCAGGCGCTGCAGATCGGCGGCCGACGGCGGGCGCGCCGGGTCGTAGGCGCGGCGGTCGGTGCGGCGGCGCAGCACCTGGGCGAACAGCGGATCACGCGGCTGCCCGGGCGCCGGCTCCAGGCGCACCGTGGCCCACGGCCGGCGGTGCACGTCGGCCAGCGCCGCGCCGGGCGCCCCCTGCGGGAACAGCGCCACCTCAGCGCGCTGGCCCTGCTCGGCCGCCGCCAGCACCAGCAGCTCGAGAAAGCAGCCGGCGCCCATCAGGATCTGCCGGCCGAACGGGTCGGTGGCCGGCAGCAGGCGCTGCGGGTCCAGCCGCAAGGTGATCTGGCCCGGCGTGGCCAGATCGGCCAGCCAGGGCTGCAGGTTGTGCGGGTTGGGCGCCAGCAGCGCATGGGCCAGCAGCCAGTGGCGCAAGTCGCCCTGCGGGCTGGCCGGCGGCTGCCAGGCGGCCACGGCGCCATCGGGCACGGCCAGGGCGCTGCAGCCGGCCAGCCCGGCGCCGGCGGACCAGACCAGGCCGCCGCCGGCCAGGCGGATGAAGGAGCGTCGTTGCATGGGTGACTCCAGGGGTGGGACGGCATTTAGTTTAACGTTAGACCGTTTAATGTCAAACCAAATCACCGACCTGGTGATCCAGACCTCCCCACTCAAGCGCGACGGTCGGCCTGCCGATAGGCAGGGGTGGGCAGGCCCGTCCCGGGCCACCGCGCCCGGATGGAGACACGATGCAGACCGCCGCCACCACGCACCTTGCCGGCCAGGGCTGGCAGAGCCCCCTGCCGGCGGACCTGGACAGCCCGCAGACGCTGGTGCTGGCCTTCGGCGCCAGCCAGCTGGGCGCCGACGCACCGGCGCTGCAGGACCTGGCTGCGGCCTTTCCGCGGTCGGTGCTGCTGGGCTGCTCGACCGCGGGCGAGATTGCCGGCGACGCGGTGAACGACGGCAGCCTGAGCGTGGCGGTGACACGCTTCGACCACACCCGCCTGGTGCTGGCGGTGGCCGATGTGGCACAGGCCAGCCAATCGGGCGATGCCGGGGCCCGGCTGGCGCAGCAGCTGCGCGCCGGCGGCAGCGACCTGCGTGCGGTGTTCATGCTCAGCGACGGCCTGGCCGTCAATGGCACGCCGCTGGTGCAGGCCCTGGCCGGCGGGCTGGGCGACGGCGTGGCCATCTCCGGCGGCCTGGCCGGCGACGGCAGCGACTTCCGACACACCTGGGTGATGGCCGGCGGCACGCTGCGGCCTGGCTGCGTGGCGGCCGTGGGGCTGTATGGCGACCGCCTGCAGGTGGGCAGCGGCTGCGAAGGCGGCTGGATGGACTTCGGCCCCGAGCGGCGCATCACCCGCAGCGCCGGCAACGTGCTGTATGAGCTGGACGGCAAGCCCGCGCTGGATCTCTACAAGACCTACCTGGGTGAACTGGCCCAGGGGCTGCCGGGGTCGGCGCTGCGGTTTCCGCTGTCGATCCGCCGGCCCGACAGCGACGCCCCGCCGCTGGTGCGCACCATCCTGGCCATCGACGAGGCCGGGCGGTCGATGACCTTTGCCGGCGACATGCCCGAGGGCCATGCCGCCCGGCTGATGCGCACCACCAATGACAGCCTGATCGACAGCGCCGCGCGTGCATCGGCCGACGCGCTGCGCAGCGCCACGGGCCGCGGCGACGCGCTGGTGGTGTCGGTCAGCTGCGTGGGCCGGCGCCTGGTGCTGGGCGAGCGCACCGAGGAAGAGGTGGAATCGGTGCTCGAGGCCGCACCGGCCGGCACCCGGCACGTGGGCTTCTACTCCTATGGCGAGATTGCGCCGGGCACGGCAGGCGCCGCCAGCGACCTGCACAACCAGACCATGACCGTCACCGTGTTCAGCGAACGCTGACCCGCCCCCATGTCGCATGCCTTGCACACCCTGCTGCAGCGGCAGCTGCGCCGCCTGGGGGTCGACCCGGACGGGCCGCCACCGGCGCCGCAGGCCTGGGCACAGCTGCTGCAGCGGGTGAGCCGTGCCTACACCGACGCCGACGCCGACCGCTACCAGCTCGAGCGGTCACAAGCGCTGGCCTCGCAGGAGATGGCCGAGCTGCACCAGCAGCTGCAGGCCAGCCAGGCGCGGCTGGCCAACCTGGTGGCGCTGTCGTCCGACTGGGTGTGGGAGACCGACGCCGACGATTGCTTCACCTACCTGTCCGACGACGTGCGCCGCGTCGGCGTCGACCCCACCCTGCTGCTGGGCAAGCCACGCCAGGTCGACGGGCTGGACCCGGTGGAAGGCCACGACCCCGCCGACTACCGCGCCACCGTGGCGGCGCGGCGCCCGCTGCGTGGTTATGTCTATGGCTCGGTGCTGCCCCATGGCCAGCCGGTGTACGTGCGCATCAGCGGCGATCCGCAGTTCGACGGCGACCGCTTCATCGGCTACCGCGGCGTGGCCAGCGACGTGACGGCCGCCACCCTGGCCGGCCAGCAGGTGCTGCAGCTGGCCCGCTTCGACAGCCTGACGGGCCTGGCCAACCGCCACATGTTCCATGAGGACCTGGACCGCGCACTGCAGCGCAGTGCGGCGCAGGCGTCAGGCTTCGCGCTGCTGTTCATCGACCTGGACCGCTTCAAGTACGTCAACGACACGCTGGGCCACGGCGCCGGCGACGAGTTGCTCAAGGTGATGGCCCGGCGCCTGTCGGCGCTGCTGCGGGGCGTGGACCGGCTGGCGCGCCTGGGCGGCGACGAGTTCGTGGTGCTGCTCGACCATGTCACCGACCCGGCGGCGTTGTCGAAGGTGGCCAGCCGCCTGCTGACCGAGCTGGCCGAGCCGCTGGAGCTGTGCGGCCGCATGGTGCAGATCAGCGGCAGCGTGGGCATCAGCCTGTACCCGGCCGACGGGCGCGACGCCGCCACGCTGCTGAAGAATGCCGACACCGCGATGTACCTGGCCAAGTCGCGCGGCAAGAACAACTTCCAGTTCTTCACCCCCGACCTGGCCCAGCGCGCCGCCCGCTTCTTCGCGATGGAGAACGACCTGCGCCAGGCCATCGACGGCGACCAGCTGGTGCTGCACTTCCAGCCGGTGTACCGCGGCAGCGACGCCAGCCTGTGCGGCATGGAAGCCCTGGTGCGCTGGCAGCGCCCCGGCCATGGCCTGGTGGGCCCGGGCGAGTTCATCCCGCTGGCCGAGGAGAGCGGGCTGATCGTGCCGATCGGCCGCTGGGTGATGCAGGCCGCCTGCCGCCAGCTGCGCGCCTGGCGCGAGGCCGGCTACAACCCGCCGCGCTGCGCCATCAACCTGTCGGCACGGCAGTTTGCCGGCAATCGGCTGGCCGACGATCTGCGCGAGGCGCTGGCCATGCATGCACTGGAGGCCAGCGCGCTGACGGTGGAGATCACCGAGGGCCAGCTGATGGCCGAACCCGAGCGTGCGCAGCTGACCCTGCAGCGCCTGCAGGACCTGGGCGTGCAGGTGGCGATCGACGATTTCGGCACGGGCTACTCGTCGCTGGCCTATCTGAAGCGCTTCACCGCCGACACCTTGAAGCTCGACCAGTCGTTCGTGCGTGGCCTGCCGCACCAGCATGGCGACATGGCCATCACCGAGGCGGTGGTGGCCCTGGCCCACAGCCTGCGCATGGCCGTGGTGGCCGAAGGTGTGGAGACCGAAGCGCAGTTGCAGGCCGTGCTGCGCCTGGGCTGCGACATGGTGCAGGGCTTCCACCTGGCACGGCCGATGCCGGCCGAGCAGATGGCCAGCCGGCTGCCGCGCTGGCAGGCGGCCACCACGCCAGGCTGAACGGCCGGCCGATCAGGCCACTGCCAGCGGCAGCAGGGCCTGCACGCGCGTGCCCGCACCCGGCGCGGTGTGGATGTGCAGCTGCCCGCCTTCGGCCTGCACCCGGTAGCGCATGCCCACCAGGCCGTGGCTGCCCAGCGCCAGGCGGGCCGGGTCGAAGCCGATGCCGTCGTCAACGACGCGGATGACCGCCATGCCGCCCTCCACGCCCACGTCCACCGTCACCTGCCCGGCCTGGGCATGCTTGGCAATGTTGCTCAAGGATTCCTGCACCAGCCGGAAGGCGGTGAGATCGGCCGCCGGCGACATCGCCACCGGCGCGAACCGCGTCGTCATGCGCACCTGCAGCCGGTCGGCGAACTCGCTGCACAGGATCTCCAGCGCCGGCAGCAGGCCCAGGTTGTCCAGGCTGGACGGACGCAGGTCTTCGATGATGCGGCGCTTCAGCGCAATGCCGCTGTTGAGCGTCTGCACCAGGTGCTCCACACGGGGCAGCAGCATCGGCGCCGCCTGCTGCAGGCCCGGCCGCAGGCGGGCCACGTCCAGCTTGGCGGCGGTGAGCAGCGCACCCAGTTCGTCGTGCAGGTCACGTGCCAGGCGGGCACGCTCGTCCTCACGCGCGGTTTCCAGGTGGCGGGCCAGGCTGGTGAGCTCGGTGGTGCGGTGCTGCACCTCCACCTCCAGCCGGTCACGTTCATTGCGGATGGCCTGCTGCTGCGCCTGGCGCTGGCGCTCGGCCTGCTCACGCTGGCGCAGCACCAGCGCCACCAGCAGCAGGCTGACGAGCGTGACCACCAGGATGCCCGCCCGGTTGCCCTGCAGCGTGGTGAACACCAGCGCCAGCCCGGCGGCCACGCGGGCGTTCTCGCGCGCGAGCATGCGGTCGGACACGGTGCGGATGCTCACCATCTCGTCACGGCCGATGCCGGTGAGCATCAGCTCCTGCGCGGCGGCGCGGCGGCCCAGCTCGAACATGCCCAGCACCTCGTGCATCTCACTGAGCTTGGTGCGGGCATGGGCCGACAGGGCGCGCAGATCGTCGGTGTTGGCCGCGGCATCGGCATCGTCGCTGCGCTGGGCCTGCAGCGCGGCCAGCCGCTGCAGGCCCTGCTCGACATCGGCACGCGCGTCCTGGTAGGGCGCCAGGTATTCGGGCCGGGCGGTCAGCAAGTAGCCACGCTGGCTGGACTCGGCGTCGGCCACGCGGCGCACCAGCCGGGCCAGTTCCAGCCGCGACTGGCCCATCAGCACCAGGTCACCCAGCTGGCGGGTGGCGCGCCGGTGGCCCAGCTCGCTGATGCCCACCAGCACCAGCGCCAGCAGCACGGCCAGCACCAGCGCCCCGCCACGCAGGCGCCGGGTGTGTGTGGAGGCAGTCGTGTGGGACATCAGGGTGCCCCTACACTGGCCCGCAGATGCAACCACCTGCAGGCCGCACTTGATCCGTGTCGTGATCGTCGATGACCACGCCGTGGTGCGCGCCGGCCTGCGCCAGTTCTTCAGCGACCAGGTCGACCTGCGGGTGACCGGCGAAGCCGCCACCGGCCGCGAGGCGCTGGACCTGGTGCGTGCCGGCGACCTGGACGTGGTGGTGATGGACATCGCCATGCCCGACCAGAGCGGTGTCGATGCGCTGGCCGCCATCAAGGCGCGCCGGCCCGAGCTGCCGGTGCTGATCCTGAGCGGCTACCCCGAGGCGCACTACGCCACCACGCTGCTGCGCCAGGGTGCCAGTGGCTACCTCAACAAGGAATGCGACCCCGACGAGATCGTGCAGGCCATCCGCACGGTGGCGCGCGGGCGCAAGTACATCACCCCCGCGGTGGCCGAGCTGCTGGCCGACACCCTGGGCGCCAGTGCCGACAAGCTGCCGCACGAGCTGCTGTCCGAGCGCGAGTTCCAGGTGTTCCTGCGGCTGGCCAAGGGCGAGACCATCGGCCACATGGCCGACGGCATGTCGCTGTCGGTGAAGACGGTGAGCACCTACCGCACCCGGGTGATGGAGAAGATGAAGCTCGCCTCCAACAGCGACCTGACCTACTACGCGCTGAAGAACGGCCTGATCCAGTAGCCGTGCGGCGGGCGGCCGGGCGTGGCCCGGTGCGTCAGTGCGCAGACGCATCGGGCACGAGCTCGGCGCAGAAGGCCAGCAGCTCTTCCAGCTCGGCCGACTTGTCGAACACACGGTGCGCGCCCAGTTCGGCGCAGCGCCGGCGCATGTCGGGCGTGGCGTAGTTCGTCAGCACCACCCGCTGCGCGCCGGGCTGCAGCGTGCGGGCGTGGCGCAGCACCTCCAGCCCCGTGCCGGACTTCAGGAAGATGTCGATGATCATCAGGTCGCAGTGCGCACCGCCGCTGCGCATCCAGCGCAGCGCGCCGTCGGCGTCCTCGGCGGTGCCCACCACCTGCAGCGGCAGCATTTCCTCCAGCGTGGCGATCAGGTTCTGCCGGATGATGGGGCTGTCCTCCACGATGAAGCAGGACACGGTGTGCGGATGGGGTGGCTGGACGGTGGGCACGCCGGCGGATTATGGGCAGCCCGGCCCGGTGCCGGAAGGCGGCGCGGGGCGGCAGTTGCTGTGGGCGTTGTCCTACAGGCGCAGCACCGAACTGACCGCTGCGCGACAGAAGCCACGCCGGCTTCGCCCCTAGAGTGCAGCCGGCACCGGCCCGCGCGGTGCCGCACTTCGACCGCCAGGAGCCCCCGCATGGCCGCCAGCACCGACACCGCCGCCGACACCGCGACGCCGCCCGCCCCCGTTGACACCGAGGCGCTGCGCCGCCGCTACGAGGAAGAACGCCTCAAGCGCGTGCGCAGCGACGGCAACGCGCAGTACGTGGCCATCACCGGCCGCTACGCCCACTACCTGGACGACCCGTATGTGGAGCCCGGGTTCACCCGCGACCCCATCAACCGCGAGATGGACGTTCTGGTGGTCGGCGGCGGCTTCGGCGGCCTGCTGGCCGCTGCCCGGCTGCGCGCCGCCGGCTACGACGATCTGTGCATCGTCGAGAAGGCCGGTGACTTCGGCGGCACCTGGTACTGGAACCGCTACCCCGGCGCCGCCTGCGACACCGAGAGCTACATCTACCTGCCGCTGCTGGAGGAGACCGGCTACATGCCGGTGGCCAAGTACGCCCGGGCGCCCGAGATCCTGGAGCATTCACGCCGCATCGGGCGCCACTTCAACCTGTACCCGGCGGCGCTGTTCCAGACGGTGATCACCGGCATGGCCTGGGACGACGACGCCGCCCGCTGGCGCGTGACGACGAACCGCGGCGACGCGCTGGCCGCGCGCTTCGTGGTGCTGGCCGGCGGGCCGCTGAACCTGCCCAAGCTGCCGGGCATCCCGGGGCTGGACACCTTCGCCGGCCACAGCTTCCACACCAGCCGATGGGATTACGCCTACACCGGCGGCAGCTCGATGGGCGGCCTCACCGGCCTGGCCGACAAGCGGGTGGGCATCATCGGCACCGGCGCCACCGCGGTGCAATGCGTGCCGCACCTGGGCGAAGGCGCGAAAGAGTTGTTTGTCTTCCAGCGCACGCCGTCGTCGGTGGACGTGCGCAACGACCGGCCCACCGACCCCGACTGGGTCAAGAGCCTGCAGCCCGGCTGGCAGCGCGAGCGCATGCACAACTTCACCACGGTGATCTCCGGCGGCCGCTTCGAGGTCGACCTGGTCAACGACGGCTGGACCGACCTGATCAACAACATCGCCCTGGCCGCCCACCGCCAGGCCCAGGCCGGCGGCGCCGTGGCCGACCCCGACGCCCTGGTGCAGCGCGCCGACGACCTGAAGATGCAGAAGGTGCGCGCCCGGGTGGATGCGGTGGTACACGACCGCGCCACCGCCGACGCGCTGAAGCCCTGGTACAACCAGTTCTGCAAGCGCCCCTGCTTCCACGACCAGTACCTGCCCACCTTCAACCGGCCCAACGTGCACCTGGTCGACACGTTAGGCCAGGGGGTGGAGCGCATCACGCCACACGGCGTGGTGGTGGCCGGCAAAGAATACGCACTCGACTGCCTGATCTTCGGCACCGGCTTCGAGGTGGGCACCGACTTCACCCGCCGGCTGGGCTTCGAGGTGACCGGCCGCAACGGCCTGACGTTGACGGAGAAGTGGAAGGACGGCGCCAGCACCTTCCACGGCCTGTTCACCCGCGGCTTCCCCAACCTGTTCGTGATGACGACCCAGCAGTCGGGCCAGAGCGCCAACTTCCAGCACATGCTCGACGAGCAGAGCCGCCACATCGGCCACATCCTGGGCGAGGTGAAGGCCCGCCGCGTGCGCACGCTGGAAGCCAGCGCCGACGCGGAAGCCAAGTGGGTCGACACCATCGTCAAGCTGGCACGCACCCGGCATGATTTTCTGGCCGCGTGCACGCCGGGTTACTACAACAACGAGGGCAACCCCGATGCCCGCACCGAACGCAACAACCAGTTCTGGCGCGGGCCGATGGTGTTCATCCGCCTGCTGGATGAGTGGCGCAAGGCCGGCACGCTGCCGGGGCTGGAGCTCACGCAGTGATCGCGCGGGCGGGCCGAGCGCCGGGCCGCTCCCAAGCCGGCCCGTCATCCCCACGGGGGATCGGCCGACGTACCCGTCGGACGAGGGGCTGACATGTCCGCCATGCGGTTCATCACCATCCCGACCAACGGCATCACGCTGCGCGCCGCGTTGCAGGGCACAGGCCCGCTGGTGCTGCTGGTGCATGGCTTCCCCGAAGGCTGGCACAGCTGGCGGCATCAGCTCGGCCCCATCGCCGCAGCCGGCTTCACCGCCTGCGCGGTGGACGTGCGTGGCTACGGCGGGTCGAGCAAGCCACCCGCTGTGGCCGACTATGCGCTGGCGCAGATCACCGCCGACATCGCCGGTGCCGCTGCCCACCTGCAGCCTGGCGCGCCGGCCATCCTGGTCGGCCATGACTGGGGCGCACCCATCGTCTGGAACACCGCGCTGGCCCATCCGCAGCAGGTGCGCGCGGTGGCCGGGCTGTCGGTGCCGTGGACCGGCATCGCCAAGGTGCCGTTTCTCGAACCCATCCGCGCCGCCTTCACCGCCAAGGGCCGGTTCTTCTACCAGGTGTACTTTCAGGACGAAGGCGTGGCCGAGGCCGAGCTGGAGGCCGACGTGCGGATGAGCCTGCGCAAGTTCGTCTACGCCATCAGCGGCGATGCGCCCGACGGCACGTGGCCGAAGAACAAGCCCCACGGCGCCGGGCTGCTCGACGGCCTGCCCGACCCGCAGCCCTTCCCCGCCTGGTGGACCCGCGCTGATGAAGACCACTTCGTCGCCGAGTTCACCGCCTCCGGCTTCCGCGGCCCGCTGAACCGCTATCGCAACCACGACCGGGATTTCGCCTGGCAGCAGCAGTTCATCGGCCGGCAGATCACCCAGCCGGCGCTGTTCATCGGCGGCGAGCGCGATCTGGCCTTGCGCATGCTGCCCGGCGTGAAGCCGGAGGAACTGATGGCGCCGCACCTGCCCGGCTTGCGCGGCGCGCACATGTTGCCCGGCATCGGCCACTGGACGCAGCAGGAGGCACCTGCCGCCGTCAACGCCTTGCTGCTGCCCTGGCTGAAAGGACTGTGATGCGCACGCCCCTGCCACCGTTCAAGCCCCTGCCGCTGAAGCCGCCAGCTGTCGACGTGCAACGGCGCGCCGACGGCAGCATCCTGCTGCGCTCGCGCCATGCGCCGGGGCCCAGCCCGCGCAGCATCGCCCACCTGCTGCAGGAGCGTGCCGCCCAGCACCCCGACCGGCCGTGGATGAAGCAGCGCGCGCCCGGCCACGGCCCCTGGCGCAGCGTGACCTACGGCGCCGCGCTGGCCGCGGCCGAGTCCATTGCCCAGTGGCTGATGAACCAGGGCCTGAGCGCCGCCGACAGCGTGATGGTGCTGTCGGCCAACAGCATCGAGCATGCACTGATGACGCTGGGCTGCTACACCGCCGGCGTGCCGATCGCGCCGATCAGCCCGGCCACGTCGCTGTTGTCGACCGACTACGCCCGGCTGCGCCACTGCGCGGCGGTGGTACAGCCGCGGGTGGTGTTCGCCCAGGCGGGCGCGCCGTTTGCCCGCGCGGTGCAGGTGCTGCGCGACGCCCACCCGGGGCTGGTGCTGGTGACGGTGGATGGCGAGGGCGACGGCGCCGTGCCGTTCAGCGATCTGCTGGCCACCCGGCCCACCGCCGCAGTGGCCGCTGCACGCGACGCGCTGGGCCCGGCCACGGTGGCCAAGGTGCTGTTCACCAGCGGCTCCACCGGCCTGCCCAAGGGCGTGCCGCAGACCTTCGGCATGATGAGCGCCACCATCGCCGGCCAGGAAGGCCTGCGCGCCGAGCCACCCGAGCCAGGCCACATCCCGCAGAGCCTGGAGTGGATGCCCTGGAGCCACATCAGCGCTGGCAACATCGGCTTCAACAGCGTGCTGTGGAACGGCGGCACGGTGCACCTGTGCGAAGGCAAGCCCATCCCCGGCCAGTTCGACACCACGATCCGCAACCTGCGCGAGGTGTCGCCCACCGCCTTCGGCTCGGCGCCGATCGCCTTCGGCATGCTGGCCGACGCGATGGAGCGTGACCTGGAACTGCGGCGCAGCTTCTTCAGGAACCTGCGCTCGATGGGCTACGGCGGCGCCACGCTCAGCAACGACGTCTACGACCGGCTGCAGGCCTTGGCCATCGCCGAGACCGGCCACCGCATCGCGCTGACCACGATGTACGGCGCCACCGAGACGCAGGGTGTCACGGTGACACACTGGGCCACCGAACGGGTGGGCCTGGTGGGGCTGCCGGTGCCGGGCATGACGATCAAGCTGGTGCCCAACGGCAGCAAGCTGGAGGTGCGGGTGCAGGGCCCCACGGTGACCAGCGGCTACCTTCGCGACCCCGAGCGCACGGCCGCCGCCTTCGACGACGAGGGCTTCTACAAGCTGGGCGATGCCGCCCGCTTCGTCGACGAGGCCGATCCGGCCCAGGGCCTGGTGTTCGACGGCCGGGTGACCGAAGACTTCAAGCTCGACAGCGGCACCTGGGTCAGCGTGGGCACGCTGCGGCCCGACATCGTGGCCGCCTGCAGTCCGTACCTGCAGGACGCGGTGGTCACCGGCCAGGACAAGCCGTTTGCCGGTGCACTGCTGTGGCCGTCGGCCGCGGGCTTGAAGGCACTGGACACCGACGGCCGGTCCGGTGACGCCCTCACCAAGCTGCGCGCCGTGGTGGCCGACCGGCTGGCCACCTTCAACGCCCAGGCGGGGGGTTCGTCGCGACGCATCGCCCGCATCCTGCTGCTGGCCGAGCCGCCGTCCATCGACGCCGGCGAGATCACCGACAAGGGCTATGTGAACCAGCGCGCCACGCTGGAGCGCCGCGCCGCCCAGGTGGCCGCGCTGTATGCCGACCCGCCGGGCGACGGCGTGGTGGTGGTCTGACTGCTTTTCAGGAGACACGCACGATGAGCGATTTCGAGACCTTGCTGTACGAGCAGCCTGCCCCTGGCGTGGCCCGCATCGTGATGAACCGGCCCGCGGCCCGCAATGCGCAGAACCTGCAGATGGGCTACGACCTGAACGCCGCCTTCGACCGTGCGGTGGCCGACGATGCGGTGAAGGTCATCGTGCTGGCAGCGGCCGACCCGCACTTCTCGTCGGGGCACGACCTGCGTGGCGACGGCGGCGTGGTGCTGGGGCAGCAGCCCACGGTGTCGAACTGGGGCGGCTTTGCCCAGCCCGGCGCGCATGGCCGCTTTGCCCGCGAGCAGGAGATCTACCTGCAGAACACCCGCCGCTGGCGCAACCTGCCCAAGCCGACCATCGCCGCGGTGCAGGGCCGCTGCATCGCCGGCGGGCTGATGCTGGCCTGGGCCTGCGACATCATCATCGCCAGCGACGACGCGCTGTTCTGCGACCCGGTGGTGACCATGGGCGTGCTGGGCGTCGAATGGTTCGTGCACCCGTGGGAGCTGGGTGCGCGCAAGGCCAAGGAATTTCTCTTCACCGCCGACAACTGGAGCGCGCAGGAGGCCCACCGCCTGGGCATGGTGAACCAGGTGGTGCCACGCGCCGCGCTGGAATCCACCGTGCTGGCCATGGCCGGCCGCATCGCCAGCAAACCCGCCTTCGCGCTGGCCATGGCCAAGCAGGCGGTGAACCAGACGCTGGACATCATGGGCCAGCAAAGCGCGGTGGATGCCGCCTTCGGCCTGCACCACCTGTGCCACGCGCACAACAAGGAGGTGTTCGGCACCGTGATCGACCCGGGCGGCATGCCCGCTGCCGTGAAGCGCTGACCCACCATGCCTGACTTCCTCGGCGACGATCTCACCGCCCTGCGCGACCGTGTGGCCACCCTGGCCCAGGGCCCGCTGGCGGCCCTGCGCGACGATGCCACGCTGACCCCGGCCGACCTGGCGGCCCGCGTGCGAGCGCTGTCCAAGCAGGCCGGTCTGTTCACGCTGACCCAGGCCGACGACACGCCCGCTCTCACCCTGCTGGTGGTGCGCGAGACGCTGGCCCGCCACGGCGTGCACCACCTGCCCGGCCTGTTCGGCGCCGATGCCGGCGTGCTGGCCGGTGTGGCCGAGCCGCTGCGCAGCAGCCACCTGGCACCGCTGCTGGCCGGCGACAAGCGCAGCGGCTTTGCCTTCACCGAACCGTCCGACGCACCCCGCCCCAGCTGGGCCGCAGTCGACGGCGACCACCTGGTCATCACCGGCCAGAAGAGCTATGTGACCGGCGGCGCCGATGCCGACTTCCTGGTGGCGCTGGTGGAGGTGGAGGGCCAGGGCCCGGCGATGGTGGTGATCGACACGGCGGCGCCCGGCGTCACGATCAGCCGGCGCTTCAGCTCGCTGGACGGCAGCCACCATGCGGCCTTCCGCTTCGACGCCGTGCGCGTGCCGCGCCACCATGCCATCGGCGCGCCAGGCGACGGCCGCAGCCGGGCGTTGGCCAAGATCAGCGCGGTGCGCCGCGCGGTGGCGGCCGATGCCGTGGGCACCGCCGCCTGGGCGGTCGACTTCGTCGGCGCCGACCTGCTGCGCGAGCGCCGCGGCGGCGCCCGCGCCGCCAGTGAACGCATGCGCCTGCGCTACGGCGCGATGCGGGTGCAGGCCTACGCGGCGCGCGCCACCGTCTACCGCACCGCCCGGCTGCACGACAGCGGGCAGGACGCCGTCAACGAGAGCATCGCCGCCAAGGTGTTCGCCACCGAGGTGGCCGGCCAGCTCATCGACCAGGCGGTGCAGCTGGTGGGGGGCGAGGCCCTGGTGGCCGGCCACCCGCTGGAAGCCGCCTTGCGCCGGCTACGCGCGCTGCGCCTGGCCGAAGGCGAGACCGATGTGCTGCAGGTGAACCTGGCGCGCGGCTTCCTGGATCTGGGCAAGGGCCGGCTCTAGGGTTGTCCCGAGAGCAGCCGGCCGCTGACCCTTGTGTGACGCGGCACGGCCGGCCGCTGTGGAAGACTGGCCAGCCATTCTCTTCCACCCGCACTGAAAGGCACCCCATGCGCCAGGCTGTCATCGTCTCCTACGCCCGCACCGGCCTGGCCAAGGCCGCCCGCGGTGGCTTCAACAACACCCCCAGCATGACGATGCTGGGCCATGCCATCCAGCACGCGGTGCAGCGCAGCGGTGTCGACCCGGCCGAGGTCGAAGACGTGGTGGCTGGCCAGGTGGCCGCGCATGGCAACGTGGCACGCGCCGCCGCCATGCTGGCCGGCCTGCCGGTCACCACCTCGGGCGCCACCATCCACCGCGCCTGCTCGTCGGGCCTGAACGCCATCGCCGTGGCCGCGCAGCACATCGTGCACGACGGCGCCAGCGTGATGGTCGGCGGCGGCGTCGACAGCATCACCTTCCAGGGCGGTGGCGGCGGCGGCAAGGACGACCGTCTGACCGAGCTGCTGCCCGCGTTCTGGATGCCGATGATCGACACCGCCGACATCGTGGCCGAGCGATATGGCCTGAGCCGCGAATACCAGGACGAATACTCGCTGCGTTCGCAGCGGCTGATGGCCGCCGCGCAGGAGGCCGGCAAGTTCAAGAACGAGATCATCCCGGTGAAGACGGTGATGAAGGTGGTCGACAAGGCCACCGGCACCGAGACGCTGCGCGAAGTGACGGTCGACCGCGACGAATGCAACCGCCCCGACACCACGCTGGAAGGCCTGGCCAAGCTGCAGCCGGTCAAGGGCCCGGGCAAGTGGGTGACGGCCGGCAACGCCAGCCAGCTGAGCGACGGCGCCGCCGCCGTGGTGCTGATGGAAGCCAGGGACGCCGAGCGCCGCGGCCTGCAGCCGCTGGGCGCCTTCAAGGGCTGGGCGGTGGCCGGCTGCCAGCCCGATGAAATGGGCATCGGCCCGGTGTTCGCCATCCCCAAGCTGCTGGCGCGCCACGGCCTGAAGATCGGCGACATCGACCTGTGGGAACTGAACGAGGCCTTTGCCAGCCAGTGCCTGTACAGCCGCGACAAGCTGGGCATCGACCCCGAAAAGTACAACGTCAACGGCGGCTCCATCGCCATCGGCCACCCCTTCGGCATGACCGGCGCCCGCCTGGCCGGCCATGTGCTGCTGGAAGGCAAGCGCCGCGGCGCCAAGCACGTGGTGGTGTCGATGTGCATCGGCGGCGGCATGGGCGGCGCCGGCCTGTTCGAGGTGTATTGAGCCCACCCCCTACGGCCTTCGGCCGCCCCCTCAAGGGGGCAACGCCAGCGGCCCGGCGAAGCCGGTTCCGCGGCGTTCGCTTGGTGGCGGCGATGGCACGCGTATCGCCTTTGACTGCGATGGAAGGGGCTTGAGATGAATCGTCTTGCAGGCAAGGTCTGCGTCATCACCGGCGGCAGCGGAGGCATCGGCCTGGCCACCGGCCGGCTGTTCGCGGCAGAGGGTGCCACCGTGGTGCTGGTGGATCTGAACGCAGGCCGCCTGCAGGCGGCGGTGGCCGAAGCGGGCAGCGCGGCCATCCACCACCAGGTGGCCGACGTCAGCGACGAGGCGCAGATGCGCGCCGCGCTGCACGACACCGTGGCCCGCCACGGCCGGCTGGACGTGCTGTTCTGCAATGCCGGCACCGAAGGCCGCGTGGCGCCGCTGAGCGAGATGCCGGTGGAAGACTTCGACCGGGTGATGGCCGTCAACGTGCGTGGCGTGTTCCTGGGCCTGAAGCACGCCATGCCGATCATGCAGCGGCAGGGTGGCGGCAGCATCCTGATCACCTCGTCGGTGGCCGGCTTCAAGGGCGGCGCGCACCTGGCGCCGTATGCCGCCAGCAAGCATGCGGTGGTGGGGCTGATGCGCTCGGCGGTGCTGGAAGCCGGCAGCAGCGGGGTGCGCATCAACACCATTCACCCGTCGCCGATCGAGACGCGCATGATGCGCGCCATCGAGCATGGCCGCGCCCCGGGCGCCGAGGCGGCGGCCAAGCAGATGATCACCACCCGCATCCCCACCGGCCGTTACGGCACGCCCGACGAGGTGGCCGCCACCGCGTTGTTCCTGGCCAGCGACGACAGCCGCTATTGCACCGGCGGGCGCTATTCGGTCGATGGCGGGATGACGGCGGCCTGAGCGTGGCCGCCGGTCATCCGGCGTCGTCGGCGGCGTCCAGGTCGTCCAGCAGGCCGATCAGTTCGTCCAGTGCGCCGTAGAAGCGCGCGATGAACGCGCCGCCGATGTGGGCCTCGATGGCCGCATAGGCGGCCTCGATCTCGGGCGCCATCGCTGCAGCCAGCGCCGTGCTGCGGTCGGTCAGCGCCACCATCACACGGCGCTGGTCTTGCGGCAGGCGCGCGCGCTGCACCAGGCCCAGGTCGTCCATGCGCGCCAGCACCCCCGCCAGGCTGGGGCTGGAGATGCGGCACACCTGGCCGATCTGCCGCGGCTCCATCGGCCCGCCTTCGAGCAGCGCGCGCAGGATGCGCCATTGCTGCTCGGTCACGCCATGGGCGTTGAGGATGGGCCGGAAGCGGGCCATCACACCCTCGCGCGCCTGCAGCAGCAGCAAGGGCAGGTTGCGGTGGTGGAAGGGCGAGCCAACCGGTGCGGCCGCGGGTGCGGCAGCCGGCGTGATCCCAGTCTGGCTGGCAGGGCGGCGCTTCGACATGCTCACATCTTAGTGTTTGCAACGCCTGCGGGGCCAGCCCGCCCCCTGTTGACACCAGCCGCTTGCGGCGCTCCAATTGCTCATGTCTTAGTGAATTTTGCGCATGCCCCTCACCATCCCCTGCTTCGATGCACCGCCCCACCGCCTGAGCGGCGTGGTCTACAGCGCCCTGCTGAATGATCCGCAGCAGGTGCTGCTGCTGGGCGACGCAGTGCACCAGCCGCCGTACAAGGCGCCGCCGGTGCACCCGGTGCTGGCGGTGCGCCCGCGCAACGCGCTGGCGAGTGATGGCCAGGCGATCGCCGTGCCGCCCGGCGGCGTGCGCACCGGCCCGGGGCTGGGCATCGTGATCGGCCGCACCGCCTGCAACGTGGCCGAGGCCGATGCCCTGGCCCACATCGCCGGCTACCTGGTGGCCAACGACCTGTGCCTGCCCATGCCCGGCATCACCAGCCACTACCGCCCCGCGGTGCGCCAGATGGCGCGCGACGGCTTCTGCCCGCTGGGCCCGTTGGTGACGCCGGCCGCTGCCGTGCCCCACCCCGACGACCTGGCCATCACCCTGCGGGTCGATGGCCTGCCGGCCTGGCAGGGCCGCACCGGCGGCCGGGTGCGCGGCGTGGCGCGGCTGCTCAGCGACGTGAGCGCCTTCATGACCCTGCAGCCTGGCGACGTGCTGCTGCTGGGCATCACCGCCGACGCGCCGCTGGCGCTGCCCGGCCAGGCTCTGGCCGTGACCATCGACGGCCTGGGCACGCTGCACAACACCCTGGTGGCGGAGGGCACGCCATGAAGACCGCCCGCGTCGCCTACAGCGGCGCCATCCACAGCGCCACGCCGCTGCAGGGCGATGACACCGCGCAGCTGCGCCTGGCCGACGGCCGCACCGTGGCCGAGGCCGACGTGGTGTGGCTGCCGCCATTCGAGGTGGGCAGCATCATCGCCCTGGGCCTGAACTACGCCGACCATGTGAAGGAACTGGCCAAGGAGCTCACCGTCACCACGCAGGACGAGCCACTGGTGTTTCTCAAAGGGCCCGGCAGCCTGATCGGCCACCAGGGGCAGACACGCCGCCCGGCGGGCGTGGCCTTCATGCACTATGAATGCGAGCTGGCGGTGGTGATCGGCC
>ERZ795056.1127-NODE-1127-length-31655-cov-8.344715_pt1 | contig 31655 bp, 23 predicted proteins | sample MGYA00375140_ERZ795056 | MGnify/ENA primary metagenome ERZ795056 (study PRJEB30185, sample SAMN05720227) | activated sludge metagenome | isolation source: Anaerobic digester | place: USA | collected 2015-03-09 ... | reverse complement strand
ATCCGGTTGCTGAAGATCTTCTGCAGTGTTCTTCTGATGATGCCATAGGCAAAACGCTGGATGAAATTTTTAAATACGAATCGAATGATGCTGAGCAATATGAAGCGGAAGAAGCTGTTGTTCAGGGAGATAAATTTAAAGTTAGAATAAACGGGGCTTTTCTGATAAGACCTGATTCGTCCCGTCTTCCTGTTGATATGACTATATCATCGATAGTAAACGATAAAAATGATTTCGAAGGATCGATCATACTTTTTTCGGATATTCGAAAACGCCTTGAATATGAAGACAGAATTAAAAGCGCTTCTCACGAATGGAGAACGACATTTGATGCGATAAAAGACGCCGTGTTTATGCTTGATAAAGACGGAAGAGTAGTTCGAATAAATGAAGGCGTTACTAAGCTTTTTAAAATGGAATCCGAGAATATAGTCGGCAAAACTCTATGGGATCTTTTTGAAGAGAATGAATATTCTGATTTAATGAAACAAGATTTCTTTAAAGTTAAATCAATGAATGAAAAAATGAATTTCGAGTATTATATAAAAAACCGCTGGTATAATGTTTCTGCACATCAGATTAATAATCGGGGTTCTTTTGACGGGATTGTTGTTATTTCTTCCGACATCACTGATGATAAAACTCTTGAAAAGGAACTTTCTGATTACAGAAATCATCTGGAAGACCTTGTTGAGAAACGCACAGCTGAATTAAATGATGCAGTTGATAAGGCAAACCGGGCGAATAAGGCTAAGAGCGAATTTCTGGCTAATATGAGCCATGAACTTCGAACTCCTTTGAATTCAATTATCGGTTTCGCAAAGCTGATGAATCTCGGAGGAACTTCCGTAGAAGATAGCATGCGTTATCTTAATAATATTCTCAATTCCGGAAATCATCTGCTTAGACTTATAAATGACGTTATAGATATATCTAAAATAGAAGAAGGCAGGTTTACATTATCTATTGAACGGGTTGATATGGTCAGTCTGCTTCGGAATACTGTTGAAATGATCGTTTATCAGGCAAATCAGAAAAATATCAGTGTTGAACTTTCGGTCGGAGGACCATTTGAAGTAGATGCTGATATAAAACGAATAAAGCAGGTTCTTTTAAATCTGCTTTCCAATGCAATCAAATTTAGTCATGAAAACGGCCGGATTGAAGTCGGAATCTATGCCGAGGATAATTGCTGTGTTGTTTACGTTAAAGACGACGGCATTGGAATAGAGAATGATAAGCTTGATTATATTTTTCAAAAATTCGCCCAGCTTGATTCGAGCATGAGCAGGCAAAATGAGGGTGCCGGACTTGGTCTCTCTATAACGAAGAATATCATCGATTCTCATCACGGATATATATGGGTGGAGAGTGAAATAGGGAAGGGCAGTATATTTAAATTCAAGATACCGATTTTTCAAAATATGGAGGGATAAATGAACAAGGAATCATTTGTAATCGGAACCGTGATTGATCCGGTTCTTATAGTCGAAGATAAAAAAGAAAACCAGGATCTTCTTTTTGAACTTTGCAAAAAAATGAATGTGGTCAGCGAGATTGCATCCAACGGAAAGATAGCTCTCGACATGTGTGCTAACAGAAAGTTTTCTTTATACATTGTCGATTTGATGATGCCGGTGATGGACGGCAGAACTTTTATTTCCGAGATAAAGAAAATTGATCCGTCGGCGATCATCCTTGTTCAGACAGCTCTTGATTCGAGTGAAACAATTATTGATATTATGCGTATGGGAGTTTTTGATTATATAATCAAGCCCCTTGAGCCTGAACTTTTCATGAGCGTTTTGCTAAAGGCTCTTGAATACGGAAGTCTGAAACAGCTCGAGATGTCCCAGACTGTTAGTGCCGGAGATAAAATCAGGGGACAGATTGAATGGCTTAATTATAAAGAGAGCCGCAGAATGATGACCCAGGACAGTACCGAGTCAAAGTCAATTTACAGTCTCAAAACTTCTCTTTCGCAGGGAGCTGGTTTCGGTACTCTTATTACTCTTCTTGATATAATGAAAAATTCTTCGGTTGCGGAAGGAGAGTTTTATAAGATTGATAAATCCCTTGCGGATATGGTTTTCGACAATAATGAATTCTGCCGCACTCAGCTCGACGGACTTAATTTTGCGACGGATATGCTCGAGAAGGATTTTACCCTTGAGACAAAAAGCACGGTTGATTTTGTTAATGCATTTCCCGGAATGGTTCAAAATGTTCTGAATTATTATCCGGAGAAAAAACTAAAGGTAACTCTTCCGGTTGCAAAAGATAATCTTCCAATCAGATATAATGCAGATGTTATGACTATTGTCATGGAAGAGCTGATGGTTAATGCATTTAAATATTCGGCGCGCGGAAGTACAATTAATGTTTTCTGCCATGTGAATCACGGTTATTTCTGGGTAAATATCAAAAATGATGTTACTCTGAAACCTTACGGCGGTGTTCCGAAAGAATATGAGAAGCTGGTGCTTGAACCTTTTTACAGGATTCATCCGCCTGATGAATCAATATCAAAGATTGAAAAAATAGGCTTTGGTCTCGGTCTTGCCGTTGTCGATTATGTTGCAAAGAAGCACGGCGGAATTTTTATCATACATGATGTTCGCGACATGACTACGGAAAAAGAGAGAATGTGCGTTCTCTCTGAATTTCTGCTTCCTATCTGGCAGTAGAGTCTCCGAAGATAAATGAAAGAATGCTGTTTGCAATGTGGTGAAATATAATATAAAAAAGGATCGGCGTCACCGTTTCGGGCGGCGCCGAGGCCAGAGCCACATATACGGACAGCGCGGTATTTTTGTGACCGAAAAGAAGAGAAAGCGATTTTGCAGTCGCTTTATTTCTTGATGAGAGAAAGCCTATTGAAAATGAAACTCCGCATAGAATAAATGCGGCAAGTGCCGGAAATAATAGATCTGCCTTGTCAGCTTTAAGTATAGAATTTTTTGAACTCATAACAGCGGCAAATATTATGAAGGGGAAAAGAACTGTTCCCGAGAGACCTGATATTTTTGCGGGAATTCTGTTGAGTCTAAAAGCTCTGAATACAAGAGCCGCCGCTAGGGGAATAAAAATCACGGATGCGGATTTTGCGGTGGCGTCTGCGAATGAAAAATCAATTTTCTCAGGAAGATACAAAAATGCCGCAACTGAAAAAATCAGGGGCGCAAGCAGATTGGATATTACGGCAAGCATAACCGAAAGAGTTTTATCTGCTCCGATAAAATCAGCCATAACGGGAGAACTTACTGCTGTCGGTGCGGCTGCCAGAAGAATTATTCCCGTACAGTTTTCAAGTCCGCATAAACCTGATAATAGAATAGCAAACGGACAGAAAATAAATAATGCAAATGCGGGATAATAAAAATATTCCTTTCTGAATTTGATAATGCCCGGCTCAAGGTTAATAAAATTGAAAAAAAGCATTACCGATAGGGCGTAAGGCAGAATGTCTTTCATGATATCGCAATACGGTATGAGAAACGGAATTGAGAGAGCCGCTAATATAAGAATAAAATTTCTGTTTTTCATGGATTGAAGCTTTACGGGCAGTGGAAACCTGTCAAACAGAGTTTTGCATTTGAATTAATTCTTATTGTATCTTGACAAAAAATTGTGTGAAATATTTCCTATCTTAGACGGTTAGCTTATGTATAAGATTCATCATTTCAGCACTATTGATTCAACAAATCTTTATGCAATGAAGAATATCGATGAGTATTCGGATGGAGATATTGTTTCCGCTGATTTTCAAACTGCCGGAAGAGGGCGTTTGGGACGAGTGTGGTCGGGAAAAGATCCCGAGAATCTTTACATGAGTATTATTTTAAAGCCTGAATCGGACTACAAAAAACTTCCTCTCGCCAATCTGACCCAATTTATGTCATTAATTATAGTCAAAACTGCTGAAATGTTTGGAATAGAATGCAAAATCAAGTGGCCTAATGATGTTTTTGCTAATGACAAGAAAGTTGCAGGTATTTTGTCGGAAACCGTTTTTTCAGGCGGTAATCTCAAAGGTCTTGTTCTTGGCTTCGGAATAAATCTTAATTCATATCCCCCATATGAAGAAATTAACAAGTATGCAACTTCTTTCTCGGAAGTTTGCGGAAAGAAAATTGACAGAAATTCATTCGTATTTAAGCTTATCGAAAAGTTTCATGAGGATTATTCTCTTTTTATAAAAGAGGGCTTTTCTCTCATCAGGGACGATTATATCAAAAGGTTTTTGTTTCTGGACAGGCATATTACAGTTGATGCGCCCGGAGGTAAAATATCGGGCAGGGCTGTTGATATAAATGAAGAAGGATATCTTGTTCTCGAATCCGAAGGCAGGATATCATCGGTTGCTGCAGGAGATATTCTTGAGTAACGAAAAAATACAGGAGGATTATTAGAGTGGGCAAAAAAAGAGTAAAAGTAATGATTACCGCGTTCCGCGACGGTTTTCAGTCCGTCTACGGGGCAAGGGTTTTTTCAAAGGATTTTTTACCGGCTGTTGAGGCTACAGCTAAAGCCGGAATTGAGCATTTTGAGGCAGGCGGCGGAGCAATGTTCCAGTCGGCTTTCTTCTATTCAAATGAAAACGCTTTTGACGTTATGGACGCTTTCAGAAAGGCAGCGGGACCTAATGCAAATCTTCAGACGCTCGCGCGCGGTATCAACGTTGTATGCCTTGATTCACAGCCGAGCGACATCATCAATCTTCACGCTAAAATGTTCAAGAAGCACAGCATAACAACCATCAGAAACTTTGACGCGCTGAATGACGTTAACAATCTGATTTACAGCGGAAAATGCATCAAGGAAGCAGGACTTAATCACGAAGTAGTCGTGACAATGATGAGCCTTCCGCCTGATTGTCCGGGAGCTGATTACGCTCATACTCCGGATTTTTATGAAAAGACATTAAGAAACATTCTCGATGCGGGAATTCCTTATGATTCAGTTGCGTTCAAAGATGCTTCCGGAACTTCAACTCCTGCTGTTATCTATGAAACAATGAAAAGAGCAAGAGCTCTTCTCGGAGATAAAGCTCATATCAGATTCCATTCACATGATACTGCGGGAACATGCGTAATGTGCTATAAAGCGGCTCTTGACGGCGGCGCTGACGGACTTGATCTTTCAATGGCTCCTGTTAGCGGCGGAACATGTTCGCCGGACGTTCTTTCAATGTGGCACGCGCTCAGAGGAACTGAGTATGATCTTGGAATCGACGCGAACAAAATGGTTGAAGCTGAAGAAGTTTTCAAAAACTGTATGGCAGATTATTTCCTTCCGCCTGAATCAAAAGCGGTTGAACCTCTTATTCCTTTCTCTCCAATGCCGGGCGGAGCGCTTACTGCAAACACTCAGATGATGCGCGACAACGGAACAATGGACAGATATCCTGAAGTAATCAAGGCGATGAATGAAGTCGTTAAAGTCGGCGGATTCGGAACTTCTGTTACTCCAGTATCACAGTTTTATTTTCAGCAGGCATATAACAACGTATTCCTCGGACCTTGGAAGAAGTTTGCTGAAGGTTACGGAAAAATGGTTCTCGGTTATTTCGGTAAAACACCTGTTGAACCGGATCCTGAAATCGTTAAACTTGCTGAAGAGCAGATGGGTCTCAAACGCACAACAGAATCTCCTCTTGCGATCAATGACCGTAACGAAAAGAAAGGTGTTGCTGCATCTAAAAAGATCCTTCAGGAAAACAAACTTCCTGAAACTGACGAGAATATATTTATCGTTGCAGCTTGCGGTGACAAGGGCGTTGCTTACCTTAAAGGCGAAGCAACAGTCGGTGTCCGCAAAGATGCTAAGAAAAGCGCAGGTTCTGAAGCTAAAGCATCAGGAAGCGGCGAGTATACTGTAGACATCAATGGAAAAGCTTATGCTGTTCAGCTTAAAGGCGACGAAGCTGTTGTTGACGGAAGAACTTATAAGGTCAATGTTAAGGACGGAATTTCAGCATCCGCTCCAGCTTCTTCAGGAAGCGGCGAAGGCGAGGCTGTGAAATCTCCTCTTCCTGGCGTTGTAGTTAAGATTAAGGCTCCTGTTGGAACTTCTGTAGCTGCCGGTCAGACAGTAATTGTAATCGAAGCAATGAAGATGGAAACTGAGATCAAAGCTCCAAAAGCGGGTGTTGTTTCTTCTATTCCGGTTGCCCAGGGAGCCAAGGTCCTTACTGGACAGGTTCTTTTCACGATTAAGTAATAAAACAGAAATAACCGGATATTCGTCCGGTTATTTCTTTAAATTCTTGACACTGTGGTATGATTTGAGTTTAATAAATTATAGCAATTTTTTCAGGGTTCTTTACACTCCTCCGTTTCTTTTTCAGCAGATCAAACTGTTTCATTCGGATATTTTCATAACAGAAAAAAATCCCGCGGAGAGCGGTGTATTATTAACGCGAAAAAATAATAAATAAAAGGAGCTTTATATGGGAGAAAGTAGCATGACGAAGCATCAGAAACTACTCAAATGGGTAGAAGAAGTTGCTGCTATGACGAAGCCGGAAAACATCTACTGGTGTGACGGTTCGCAGAAAGAGTATGACGAAATGATCAAGATCACTGTCGATGAAGGTCTTGCCATTCCTCTTAATGAAAAGAAAAGACCCGGATGTGTTCTTTTTAAATCTGACGCGTCTGACGTTGCCCGTGTAGAAAAAAGTACCTACATCGCTTCAAAAACCAAAGAAGCAGCTGGTCCTACAAACAACTGGATCAATCCCGATGAACTAAAAACAACAATGAAAGGTCTGTATGACGGATGCATGAAAGGAAGAACTCTGTATGTAATTCCTTTCAGCATGGGTCCTGTCGGATCAAACATTGCTAAAATCGGTGTTGAAATCACTGATTCTCCTTATGTTGTTGCAAACATGCACATCATGACACGCGTCGGCGCAAAGGTTCTTGAAGTTCTCGGTGAAAACGGAGAATACGTTCCTTGCCTTCATTCTGTCGGCAAACCTCTTGCGGCCGGAGAAAGCGACAACGGCAAATGGCCTTGCGCTCCTCTTGATAAGAAATATATTTCCCACTTTCCAGAAGAAAGAACAATCTGGTCATACGGATCCGGTTACGGCGGAAACGCTCTTCTCGGAAAGAAATGCCTCGCGCTCCGTATCGCTTCCGCTATCGCGCGCGATGAAGGATGGCTGGCTGAGCACATGCTCATTCTTAAAATTACTAATCCAAAAGGCGCTTCAAAATTTGTTGCAGCTGCGTTCCCTTCTGCATGCGGAAAAACTAATCTCGCGATGCTTGTTCCTACTATCCCTGGATGGAAAGTTGAAACTATCGGTGATGATATCGCATGGATGAAATACGGAAAAGACGGAAGACTTTATGCTATCAATCCTGAAGCAGGTTTCTTCGGCGTTGCTCCTGGTACATCAATGGATTCAAATCCGAATGCTATGAGATCAATTGAGAAAAATACAATTTTCACAAACGTTGCTCTTACTGAAGACAAAGACGTATGGTGGGAAGGCATCGGATATGACGCTCCTGGCAAAGTAATTGACTGGAACGGAAACGAATGGGTTCAGGATAAAGCTAACAAAGAGCAGAAACCTGCGGCTCATCCAAACGCACGTTTTACAGCTCCTGCAAAACAGTGTCCTGCAATCGCTCCTGAATGGGAAGATCCGAACGGAGTACCTATTTCTGCGATTCTTTTCGGCGGAAGAAGACCTAGCACTATTCCATTGATTCATCAGGCAAAAAGCTGGAATCACGGCGTATTCATGGGTTCAATCGTAGGATCTGAAATTACTGCTGCGGCTCTTGACCTTAAAGCAGGAACTATCAGAAGAGATCCTTTTGCAATGCTTCCTTTCTGCGGATATAACATGGGCGATTATTTCAAACATTGGATAACTGTCGGATCAAAATCAACTGAAGACAAGCTTCCTAAGATTTTCTTCGTTAACTGGTTCAGAAAAACCAAAGAAGGCAAATGGCTCTGGCCTGGTTACGGCGAAAACAGCCGTGTACTCAAATGGATTTTCGAACGCTGCGACGGTGAAGGAAAATTCCAGGAAACTGCTATCGGCGTGATGCCGACTGTTGACGCGATTGACAGACCTGAAGGTGTAAGCGAAGAAGACATGAAAGAACTTCTTTCACTCGACAAAGAAGGCTGGAAAGCTGAAATTGCCGACGTTAGAGCAAATCACTATCCGACTTTCGGAGATAATCTTCCGAAAGAACTTATGTCTGAACTCGAAGCAATCGAGAAAAGACTCGGTTAACAATAAAAAAGGGGCGAAAGCCCCTTTTTTATTGTCCCAAAAAAATTCCAGGTAAGTTTAATTTTTTTTCTCAAAAACCGATTTGTATGTCTCCATTCCGTCTTGCTGCGAATTGTTAATCATTTCATCAAATGATAATTTTCCGCTTGTGTATGATCTGTAATTATCTCTGAAAATTGATGTCAATTCCCAGAAAATATCACCGGTTGTTATCGGCTTAAGGATTTTTGCGGAATCTGCCTGCAAACGTCTGATCTTTTGTCCTTCAAAACGCTGATCTTCAAAATCCAGAACACTGTTATTCCAGAAGCTTTTTAACGGAGGAAGCATTTCTGTTTCGGCAAAGCGGGCTTCGAGAGCAGAGTTGTCATACTGAATATACTGAATGATGCCAAAAATAAAATCTGCATCCTTCGTTCCTTTTGGTATTCCAAGAAAAGAGCCTCCCCATGATGATCCGGTTTTTATTCCTTTTTTATATTGAGGTAGTGCTCTGACTCTAAATTGATATCTGCCTTCTTCTACTGCAGGATCTGTTTGTGAAACCCACCAGTCCGGAGAAATATATGATGCGTATGTTCCGTCTTTTATAAGTTTATAGAAATTGCCCCAATCCCATGTTGTCATAGCTCCGCTTTTTACCCAGTTGTTCCATTTCAATACAAAATTTTTGAATTCTGCGGAATTCAAATTAGGCTTTCCGTCTTTTGTCAAAATTTGAGCTCCGGTTTGCTGCCACACCATGAACATTGTATCGTAAAGACCCATTCCTGAACTTGGCAGAGCAAAATGCTTCTGTTTTCCGTTTTCATCAAGTTTTCTAAGCAATTTTGCTTTTTCGAAAAACTCGTCCCATGTTTCTATTTTTGCTACATCAACACCGGCATTCTTCCATATAGTGTCATTGTAAACCATTATTACAGGATGCGCATCATGAGGAAGACCGTAGATATTTCCTCCATATGTTATTAATGATAAACGGCCGGCACTTATGTTATTGTTAATTGTACTTTTGGCGATGAATTTGTTGAGCGGTATAACAAATGACTTCTCAGGATCTTTACTGAGAATTCTATTGTTTTCAATCAACCATTCAATAATATCCGGGGCACCTTCTCCATCCGTCATTACGGCTTGAAGTCGCTGAATAAAAGCATTTTGTCCGAAAAGTTCAATCTGGAGATCAATATTGAATTTTTTATCAATATCTGCTTTCCGTCTTTTCCATTCTTCGCAGTTATTTTCGGCAAAAGACCATAGAATGATTTTTCTTTTTTGATGATTCGCCTGCGCGAATGAAAATAGTATCGCGCATAATGCGCATAGTGCTAATGTAGTTTTTTTCATTTTACCTCATTAAATTTAATTAGTTTATCATAAATGATTTCTGATACATTATTTCGCTTAAACCTAATTGTCATAAACATCTTCTTCGGTCGTTTCTTCCGGCTCTTCATCATCGAATCCGTCGTTTGCTATGTCTGATGAAATTATTTCATATGGATCAATTTTTGAATTAAATCTGATCATCGCGTTGTTTTGAGCGTTTTGAATCATTTCATCAAACAATATATGTTTTTCGTTGTAATATTCATTATACTGCTGGCCGAAATCAGCAAGATAATTCCAGAAATGATCTGCCATAAGTATCTCCGGGAGATTTTCTGCAGATTTTATCTGAATCCTTGCAATTTGCGCATTTTCGAAACGTATATCTTTCTGATTAAAAATTTTATGATTCCATATATTTTTCAGAGGCGGAATCATTCCGCTGTTTTTATATCTTTCAATTACAGCATCTTTGTCATACTGCATGAAATTCATTATTTGAAATATTTTTTCAGGATCTTTTGTTCCTTTAGGTATGGCTAAAAAAGAGCCGCCCCATGATGAGCCGCATTTCATTCCTTTTTTGTATACCGGAAGATTCCGGATTCTCATGCTGTATTTTCCTTTTTTTGCCGCTGCGTCACTTTGCGAAACCCACCAGTCCGGAGCTATATATGAAGCGATTGTTCCGTCAGCAATTTGATTTGAGAAATTAGTCCATTCCCATGGAGTCATTGTTCCGGTCTCTGCCCAGGATACCCATTTTTTTACAAATTCTATAAACTGCGGTGAATTGAAATCAGGTTTTCCGTCTTTGGTAACAATGGGTATTTCCGTCTGCTGCCAAATCATAAACATGCTGTCCGCCAAACCCATATTGCTGCTTGGCAGAGCGAAGTGAACAGGCATTCCGTTTTTCTTTAGAAGCAAAAGTTTTTTTGCTTCTTCAAAAAATTCATCCCATGTTTCAATAGCGGAAACGTCGACTCCGGCTCTTTTCCATACTGTATCATTGTATATCAGAACTGCAGGATGAGCATCGTGCGGCAGTCCGTAAATGTTGCCCGAATATGTTATTGAAGAAAAACGAGACGCTATAACTTTTTTTGCAAGTCCGTATTTTTCGATATATTTGTTAAGAGGAATTACGAAAGATTTATCAGGATCTGAATAAAGTATTCTGTTGTTTTCTATCATCCAATCGATGATGTCCGGAGCTTTTTCACTTCCCGACATTGCATTTGTGAATCTTTTTAGAAAGTTTTTTGGAGATAGAAGTTCAATCTTAAGATCAATGTTGAATTTTTTATCAATATCATCTTTTCTCATTTTCCATTCGTCACAGTTAAACAAGCCAAATGACCAGACGGTAACAATACGTTTTTGCTGTTTTGCTTCAGTGAAAGATAAAATAATCGCACATAATATACAGAGTGATAAAGTAATTTTTTTCATTTTACCTCATTGATGATATAGTTCATTGCATATCTTTTCAGATATTCCTCGCCGGAATGTCGGACTCAATTTTAAGCTGTGATATTATTGATAAATGAGTTCGTGACGAAATCAAGAACAAATTGCGATGTACAATTTAAAAAATATGATCTTGTATAAGCAGAATGAATTTGAAAAGATAACGTAGGCATGATATTATTGTGATTATGATACAGAAAAATGAAACAAATGAAACCCAAGTATGTAAATCAGAACAGCATCGGAAAGCTTTTGAAGGTATTCGATTACTCTGAATTTCCGTGCCTTCTAATTCAAATAATCCGAAAGAACATTTTTTAAAGCTTTGTTGCCTTTGATGCGGTAGATGTAATAATCACTGTCAATGGTCATGATTTCTTTTATTCCTGACATTTCGGAAACGACTAAAAGTGAACTGTCAGCAAGATCCATCGGCACATCCGAATACTTTTTCGAAAGTTCAATTATCCGGTCAAGATGAATCTTTTCAAGACTTACAATGTCAAGAGCATCACGGCGAAGCCATTCAAGAAATGCAATTTGAGCATCAGTGCTGAAACTCAACATATGAGAAACTTCTGTGATTACCGGCCATGTTGTAATGAATCGGCCTCTATATTTTTGAAGGAATGATATAACAACTGCATGATACTTGTCATCACGGTCAAAAAGCGCGATTAAAGGGCCGGCATCAACGAGAATGTTTTTCACGGAGTTTTCCTTTCAGAATTGATTTATAATCTTTGGAAGAGTTTGATTGACCGCTTCCTGCTTTTCCGAATAAGTCTTTGCCTAGTTCGTATGGAGAAGTGACTTCGTGATATTTCTTAAAATATAAATCCAGTGCGCTTTTAATAATTTCTGACTTAGGTTTGTTTTCAGTCTTGGAAATTTGATCAAGCTTGCTCTCTATTTCAGATGAAAGACGAATAGACAACATTTTTTCACCTCACGTATTACGCATTGTAATACGTGAGGTGAAAAAGTCAACTTTTTTGAGAAGAATCGGATTTAAAATAAGTCGTTAAATCCGGCAAAAAAAGCATAATGATATTTCTATATGACGGATAGTTGGAAATCCGAAGTGCAAAAACACTTCGGAAAAGGATGAATGATAGACAAGACCCTAAACTATCAGCCGAAGGCTGATACAACTCGGGCGACCGCAGCATCCGGCAAAGCCGGTGCGAGGAATTCGCCCGACAAGCACCGCGCAGCGGCGCCCTTTTCTTTCGTCCATTTCTTTTGGGCGACGCAAAAGAAATGGACGAATTGGATTTAAAAGGTGCGGAGCACCTTTTGGGTATTGCATGACACCATGCAAAAACGAATTTCAAAGGCGGAGCCTTTGACTACAAGTCCGGTGATCGGACAGAACCGGGTAAAGGGCGTGGAACGCCCTTTGAATAACTTCATTATTATTGACAAAAAGCCCGCTTATAATAACTTTTAACAAAATTATATCAAGGGTTAGGTTTATGAAAAAAGATGTCAAGATCGGACTCATCGGCTACGGCACTGTCGGCAGCGGAGTCTATGGTCTACTCAAGAAAAATTCTGAAGTTATCGCGGCGCGCACAGGACTTAATGTATCAGTTAAAATGATCTGTGATCTGCGTGCTGACAAGATTGCGTCAGAAGTCACCGGAACCGCCCTTACGACGAACTGGAAAGATATAATTAATGATAAGGAAATTGATACTGTAGTAGAACTCATCGGCGGCGTTGAGCCGGCTAAATCTATGATTATCGAAGCATTGAAAGCCGGAAAGAATGTCGTCACTGCGAATAAAAAACTTCTTGCCGAGGCCGGAAGTGAAATATTTTCAATCGTAAAAAACAGCAAGGTAAAACTCGGTTTTGAAGCAAGTGTCGGTGGCGGAATTCCATGTCTTGACGCGCTTAAATCAGGTCTTGTCGGAAACCGAATCAACAGCGTAATGGGAATATTAAACGGAACAACAAACTATATCCTTACACGTATGGAGGAGGGCGGTCTTTCTTTCGGTGATGCACTCAAAGAAGCTCAGCGTGAAGGTTTCGCAGAAGCTGATCCTACATTCGACATTGAAGGCTATGATGCCGGTCACAAGATTACTCTTCTCGGAATGCTTTCTTTCAACAAGGAGATTGATTATTCGGCGGTTTCAAAAGAAGGAATCACAAGAATTTCTTCCATAGATATGCATTTCGCGCGCGAAATGGGTTATGTTATCAAACTTCTCGGAATAGCGAAAGACGTAAACGGAAAAATCGACGTAAGAGTTCATCCGACGATGATAAGAAAGAATCACCAGCTCGCGTCTGTGAGACGCGAATTTAACGCGATTCTTTTTGACGCGGACATGACAGGCAATGTGGTTCTTTTCGGAAAGGGAGCTGGTTCATTTCCGACTGCTTCTGCAGTTATCAGCGATGTTGTTAAAATTTCGCAGAACAGCATGACAGAAGACAGTGCGCTTCATCTTGACGGAAAGGCGGAGCTTCTTCCTTCAGGCGAAAGATGCTCGCGTTTTTATTTCAGAATGCGTACTGAGGATTCTTCAGGCGTGCTTGAAAAAGTTGCCGGAGTTTTTGCTAAAAATAATATTTCAATCGCGTCCGTGGTTCAGAAGGAAAAAGACAGCACTGATAATACAGTGCCTCTGATAATAATGACGCACAGTGCAAGCGAAGCTTCGATGAAGAAATCGCTTGAATTGATTAATGGATTTGATTTTATAAAAGAAGAAGTAGTTGTAATAAGGGTGGAAGACTGATGAATGCTTATTTTAGATGCATCGACGGATGTGAAGGAAAATTTTCGTTAACTGATATAATATACAAATGCCCAAAGTGCGGATCTCTGCTCGAAGTTCATCATGATGCTGATTATCTTAAAAAGAAATCAGCATCTGAGTGGAAGGAAACTTTTTCTTCGAGAATGGGAACAACTAAATGGCCTTTCGGATCAGGTGTCTGGAGATATAAGGAATGGATTAATCCTGATATCGACGACGAGAATATTGTTTCGATGTATGAAGGAAACAGCAATCTTTTCTGGGCGAAGAGATTCGGCGGATTTCTCGGGATGAATGATCTCTGGGTCAAGATGTGCGGAAATACTCATACCGGTTCTTTCAAAGATCTCGGAATGACAGTTCTTGTTTCGCAGGTTAATGACATGATAGCTCGCGGAAAGAAGATCAAAGCTGTTGCATGCGCTTCAACAGGCGATACTTCAGCGGCTCTTTCGGCTTACTGCGCGTATGCGGGCATTCCGTCGATTGTATTTCTTCCTGCTGATAAGATTACTACCGCTCAGCTCGTTCAGCCTATTTCGAATAATTCGATTGTCCTTTCAATCGACACTGACTTCGACGGCTGTATGAAGATCGTTCAGGAAGTGACAAAGAATAACGAGATATATCTTGCAAATTCGATGAATTCGCTCCGCATTGAAGGTCAGAAAACAATTGCTCCGGAAATCGTTCAGCAGTTCGGCTGGGAAGTTCCTGATAATATAATTATTCCGGGCGGAAATCTCGGGAATGTTTCGGCTCTTGCGAAAGGTTTTTCTCTTATGCTTGATCTGGGCATCATAACAAAGAAGCCGCGCATCATTCTTGCTCAGGCAAGAAACGCGAATCCGCTTTACAGATCGTATCTCAAAAACTATGAATCGTTTGAACCGGTTAAGGCTGAAAAGACTCTGGCGTCAGCGATTCAGATCGGAGATCCGGTTTCTATTAAAAAGGCAATCAAGGCTCTGAAGGATTATGACGGAATAGTGGAAGACGCGAGTGAGGATGAACTCGCTGACGCGGCTGCTGTTGCAGACAAAACAGGAATGTATACATGCCCTCATACAGCTGTTGCTCTTGCCGCGCTTATCAAGCTTGTCGATAAGGGTGAAATCAAAAAGGATTCACGTACTGTTGTCGTTTCAACGGCTCATGGGCTCAAGTTTTCTGAATTCAAAGTTGGATATCACGAGTCTTCTTTGAAGGGCATCGAGTCGAAGCATGCGAATAAACCTTTACGTCTCGCAGCGGATGTTGTTAAAGTTACTGAAGCTCTCGAAAAGGAATTTGCTGCACGGACGTCAAAATAAATGTCTTCCCGGCACGGAGAAAAAAGCGTGATGAATATAGTTTTTGCTGTGTTCGCCGCGTTTCTTTTTCCGGCATCGGGTGTTGCATATTCGGGCAGAATATTTAAGTCGTATCTATCGGCTTTTATTCTGCCGTTTTTTCTTATGCTCCATGTTTTTCTTCCCTTGCCGGAAAACACCGCGCTGTTTTTTTCATTAATTGCTTTCTTCGCGGCATATGTTTTTCTTTCGCTGGCATCTGTTGTTTGTCTGATGAATAAACGCAAAACTCATTTTTCAAAGATGATTGCTCCTTCTGTTTTATCATTTCTTCTGCCTCTTGCTGCTGCAGGATTAATTTTTTCGAAATATGATTTTGGGTATATCGGAGATTCTTCCGCTTATCCTCTTTTCGCTAAAGGTGATATCGTTCTTCTTCAAAAGCAAAAGGCTTCACTTGGAGATCTTGTTTATCATGAAGGGGTAAAAAGAGTAGTTGCAGATAAGCCTGCAAAGGTGCGCTTTTTCGGGGGCAGATTGTATGTTTTTGAGCGGGAGTTGGAACTTCAGGAATACGAAAATCAATCGGATATGATTGATCTCTATTGCGAAAAAAATACAAATATTCTCTATCCTGTCTATATTTCTTCGCATGATCCGCTTTTAAAACAGAGGGATGATGTTTATGAAATCAAAAAGAACGAGCTTTTGCTTTGTCCTGATAACCGCAGTCTGGGAGTTGTTTCGGTAATTCCAGCCGGGGAGTATTCTGTAGTAAAGGGTGCTGTATTTTCTCCTTCAGTTTCCAGAATTTTTAATAGTCAGACTTTCAGGCATATTTTTCTTTAAATTAATGATTCGTTGTATTACGGTAATTTAACATATTTGTAACATTTGTGCCGGTCTTTTAGTTTGCCGGACAATATCTAATTTGTTTTCTTGGTTAAAATGTCCTTAAAAACGGCTTTTTGACTACATCTGCAATTTTTTTTTAGGAGAAATAGATGGAAGAGCTTTTTCCTGAGAACCAGGGACTCTATGACAGAGCGAATGAACATGACAACTGCGGTATCGGTTTTGTTGCCGATATTAAAGGAAGAAAGTCAAACGACATAGTACAGCGCGGACTCGAAGTGCTTGCGCGCATGGAACACAGAGGCGCAGAGAGCGCTGATAATAAGACCGGAGACGGTGCTGGAATTCTGATGCAGATTCCGCATAAGTTTTTTGCGGAAAAAATTAAAGATCTTCCTTCCGAGGGAGAATACGGTGCGGGACTTGTTTTTCTTCCGCGCGATAAATCAGACTGCGACAAGGTGAAAGCCGAGTTTGAAAAAATAGTTTCAGCTGAAGGTCAGAAAATAATCACATGGCGCGATGTTCCCGTTATCGATTCGTGCATTGGTGAAATCGCTAAAAGAAGCGAGCCGAAAATTGAACAGGTGTTTATTTCAGGCACACAGAAACAGGATCAGAACCGTATTGAAAGAAAACTTTATATTATAAGAAAACTTTCAGAATCAACAATCAGAAATTCTTCGATAAATAATAAAGCTGATTTTTATATTCCGAGTCTTTCGTCTAAAACGATAGTTTACAAGGGAATGCTCATGCCGGATCAGGTTAAGCAGTATTTCCCTGATCTTTCTGAATCATCTTTCGAAAGTGCGATGTCGCTCGTGCATTCAAGATTCAGTACAAACACTTTCCCTTCATGGGATCTTGCACAGCCGTTTAGAATGCTTGCTCATAACGGTGAAATAAACACTGTAAAAGGAAACCGTCTCTGGATGAGCGCTCGCGAATCGATGCTTGCTTCAGAAGAGTTCGGTGCAGATATAAAAAAAATACTTCCTGTAATCGAACCTAACAAGAGTGACTCGGCGTCTTTTGATAACGCGCTTGAACTTCTTGTTATGACAGGGCGTTCGCTTCCGCACGCGCTGATGATGCTTATTCCTGAAAGCTGGAATGAAAAGAATCCAATAGATGAAAAGCTTAAATCATTTTATGAATATCATGCGACATTCATGGAGCCGTGGGACGGACCTGCGTCAATGGTATTCTGCGACGGAAGATTTGTCGGCGGAACACTGGATAGAAACGGACTGCGTCCTTCACGTTATATCATAACTAAAAACGACATGATAGTGATGGGTTCCGAAGTCGGGGTTCAGGATTTCGCTCCGGAGGAAATAGCGTATAAAGGCAGACTTATGCCCGGAAAAATCCTTCTCGTTGATACGGTTGAAGGCAGAATTATTCCGGATGCGGAAGTTAAGGACAAAATCGCATCTCAGAAGCCTTATGCGGAGTGGGTTGCGAAAAACAGAACTGATCTTAAGAGCATTAAAGGTGAAGAAGTTTCTGCGTCCATTGAAGATGCAAAGCTTGTAGAACTTGAGAATGTTTTTTCATACAATAGAGAGGACATCGAGACACTTCTTGTTCCGATGATAGAATCCGGAATGGAGCCTACAAGTTCCATGGGAACTGATACTCCAATTGCCGTTTTCTCGGATAAACCGCAGAAGATGTTTAACTACTTCAAACAGGTTTTCGCGCAGGTAACGAATCCTCCTATCGATTCGATAAGAGAAGAACTCGTAATGACTCTTACAAGCTTCATCGGTTCTCACAAGAATCTTGTTGAAGAAACTGAAGATCATTGCAAACGAATTAAGTTCCTTAATCCTCTTTTCTCTAATTCTGATGTAAAGAAAATTGCGGGATTAAACAACGCTGACTATAAGACAACTGTTATTGATATCACTTTCGATGTTGCCGGCGGTGGAAAAGCTCTTGCTGAGGGTTTTGACAGAATCTGCGCTGAAGCGGACAAGGCTATCGATTCAGGTTCTACAGTACTCGTTCTTTCCGACAGAAAATATTCCAAAGACAAGGCTCCGATTCCGTCGCTTGCCGCGGTCGGTGCAGTTCATCACCATCTAATAAAAAACGGAAAACGCCTCAAGGCCGGACTTATTCTTGAGTCTGCAGAGCCTCGTGAAGTTCATCATTTCGCGCTTCTTTTCGCATACGGCGCTGATGCCATTAATCCATACGGAGCTCTTGCCGTAATTGATTCGATCGTAAAAAACAAAAAATGTAAGGGCATTGATAATTATAAAGATGCTGAAAAGAATTTCATGAAAGCCATCAACAAGGCTATTCTGAAAGTCCTTTCAAAGATGGGAACTTCTACTTTAAGAAGTTACCGCGGAGCTCAGATTTTTGAAGCTGTCGGAATAGGCAAAGATCTGGTTGACAGATGCTTTGAGGGAACTGTTTCCAAGATAGAAGGTATCGGCATCAATGAACTGGCTGAAGAAGTGGAAAGAGTTCATACGAAAGCTTATGAAGCGGCGAATCCTCTACTTGAAAGCGAAGGTGTTTACCGTTATAGAAAAGGCGGAGAAAACCACGCGTGGAATCCTGAATCGATTTATCTTCTTCAGTGGGCGACACGTTCAAATGATTATAAAAAGTTCAAGGAATTCTCGGCTAAGGCTGATGCGCTGAACCGCAAACCTCATGTAATAAGAGGTATGTTTGATTTCAAAAAAGTTTCTCCTATCGATATAAAAGAAGTAGAACCTGTTGAAGAAATCATGAAGCGTTTTACAACCGGTGCGATGAGTTTCGGTTCGATAAGCGCAAATGTTCACGAAGCTATAGCCGTTGCAATGAACTCAATAAAAGGAAGAAGCAACTCGGGAGAAGGCGGAGAAGATCCTAAAAGATTTATCCCTAACGCTGACGGAACTTCAGCCCGAAGCGCTATCAAGCAGGTAGCATCCGGACGTTTCGGTGTTACGAGCAACTATCTTGCCAATGCTGATGAAATTCAGATCAAGATCGCTCAGGGAGCGAAACCGGGCGAGGGCGGACAGCTTCCGGGTCACAAGGTTGATGAGATCATTGCGAAAACCAGAAATTCAACTCCGGGCGTAACTCTGATTTCACCTCCGCCTCACCATGATATTTATTCGATCGAGGATCTTGCATAGCTGATATTCGATCTTAAAAACGCGAATCCGAATGCGAGAATAAGCGTTAAGCTTGTTTCCGAAACAGGTGTCGGAACGATTGCGGCAGGTGTTTCAAAAGCCCATGCCGACAACATTCTGATAAGCGGTTATGACGGCGGAACCGGTGCGAGCCCGCAGAGTTCAATTAAACATGCAGGTATGCCGTGGGAAGTAGGTCTTGCTGAAACTCATCAGACTCTTGTTCTTAATGATCTCCGCGGTCGTGTGAGACTTCAGACTGACGGACAGATGAGGACTGGGCGCGACATAGTAATCGGCGGTCTTCTCGGCGCGGAAGAGTTCGGTTTCGGTACGACGACTCTTATCGTAATGGGTTGCATTATGATGAGAAAATGTCATCTTAATACATGTCCTGTCGGAATAGCGACTCAGGATCCGAGACTCAGAAAAAGATTCGCAGGAAAGCCTGAGCATCTTATTAATTATTTCAGATTTCTCGCTGAGGAAGTTCGTGAAGTGATGGCTTCTCTCGGAATCAGAAAGTTCAACGATCTTATCGGCAGAACTGATCTTCTTGAAGTTGCACCGAACAGCCACTGGAAAGCTAAGAGCGCGAATCCGTCGCTTCTTCTTCACAGACCGGCGGAAGCTGATAAATATGCGACTTATTGCGTACAGGATCAGATTCACAAGATTGATGCGATTCTTGACAGAACTCTTATAGAGAAATCTAAAAATGCCATTGAAAAGAAAGAAAAAGTTTCGTTCTCTGTTCCGGTAAAAAACACCGACAGAACGGCCGGAGCTATGCTTTCATACGAAATATCAAAACGCTACGGAGATGACGGTCTTCCTGAAGGAACACTTTCTGTTGATTTCAACGGAAGCGCCGGTCAGAGTTTCGGGGCGTTCCTTGCGAAGGGCGTGACTTTCAGACTCAACGGAGACGCGAACGATTATCTCGGAAAAGGTCTTTCCGGAGGAAAGATCGTAGTTGTTCCGCCTAAGGGTTCAACATTCAAGCCTGAAGAAAACATCATCATCGGAAATACGGTTCTTTACGGAGCTACTGCCGGTGAGGTTTACGTGCGCGGTGTTGCAGGTGAGCGTTTCTGCGTTCGTAACAGCGGAGCATTGGCTGTAATCGAAGGAACTGGAGACCACTGTGCTGAATACATGACAGGCGGTTATCTTGTAGTTCTCGGCAAAGTCGGAAGAAACTTCGGAGCCGGAATGAGCGGCGGTATAGCTTATGTGTATGATGTTGACGGAAATTTTGATTATTTCTGCAACAAGGGAATGGTTGAACTTTCGAAACTCGACAATGACGAAGATGTTTCCAGAGTTAAATCCATGATACAGAAACATATTGATAATACTGATTCCGAACACGCTAAAAACATTCTTTCAAACTGGTCATCAACTCAGCCTAAGTTCATCAAAGTAATGCCGGTTGAATACAAACGTGCACTTGAAGAAATGAAACTTAAGGAACTTGACAAGAAACTTGAAGGAATAATCGAAGAAGAAGAGATCGGAGGTAAAGCATAATGGGTGATCCTACAGGCTTTCTCAAAAATAACAGAAAAGTTGCCGGTTACAGACCGGTTGAACAGAGAATAAATGATTATAGCGAAGTGGAGCTTCAGCTTTCGGAAGACGAAAGAAAACTTCAGGCTTCGAGATGTATGGACTGCGGTGTTCCTTTCTGCCATTGGTCGTGCCCGGTTTCCAACATCATGCCGGAATGGCAGGACAGAATTTTCAAGGGAGAATGGAAAGAAGCATGGGAGCTTCTTCAGGAAACCAATAATTTTCCTGAGTTTACAGGACGCGTTTGCCCGGCTCTTTGCGAAGCATCATGCGTGCTTGCTCTCAATGACGAAGCCGTTACTATCAGACAGAACGAGCTTGCGGTAATTGAAAAGGCTTTTGAGCTCGGTCTTGTTAAAGCGAATCCGCCTAAAACGAGAAGCGGAAAAAAAGTTGCAGTTATCGGCGGAGGTCCAGCAGGACTTGCCGCAGCTGATCAGTTAAACAAAGCCGGTCACATGGTTACATTGTTTGAAGGCACTGACAGAGTCGGCGGATATTTGAGATACGGTATTCCTGATTTTAAACTCGAGAAAAGCTTTATCGACCGCCGTCTCGATATAATGAAAGAAGAAGGCGTTGTTTTTAAAACCAATTCATATGTCGGACGTGACGTAAAGATCAATGACATCATGAAAGAGTATGACGCCGTTTGTATTACAATCGGTGCGCGTGAAGCGAGAGATCTTCCGATTGAAGGAAGAGAGCTTTCAGGAATTCATCAGGCGCTTGATTATCTCACTCAGCAGAATAAAACCTGCGCGGGTGACAAAGTATGCCAGGATTCTCTAATTGCCGCTCTTGATAAAAACGTCCTCGTAATCGGAGGCGGTGATACCGGTTCAGACTGTGTCGGAACTGCTAACCGTCAGGGTGCGAGAAAGGTTACTCAGATAGAACTTCTTCCGATGCCGTCAAAGACAAGAACTGATTCTGAGCCATGGCCTCTCTGGCCGAGACTTCACAAAACTTCGAGTTCTCATGAAGAAGGCTGTGAAAGACTCTGGTGCATCAGCTCTAAGAAATTCATCGGCGAAAACGGAAAAGTGAAGAAAGTTCTCGCATGCAAAGTAGAGTGGGTGAATGAAAACGGAAGATTCAATATGAAGGAAGTTCCGGGCAGTGAATTTGAGATCGAAGCTGATCTTGTTCTTCTTGCGATGGGATTCGTTCATGTGGTTCAGAAGGATTTCGTTAACGAGCTCGGACTCAAGCTTGACGCCCGCGGAAATATTGACACAGGCGCTGATTTTAAAACAAGCGTTGACAAGGTTTTTGCAGCAGGTGACGCGAACAGAGGTGCTTCTCTTGTAGTTTACGCTATAAGTGAAGGACGAGGAGCTGCGAACGCTATAAATGAGTTTTTGTCTAAGTGATAACATAAGTTTTTAGATTACGAAAAAGCCCGCGAAGTATCGCGGGCTTTTTTTATAAGGTTGGCACCTTATAAATCCCTATTTCCGAGTATCGGAATACAAACAAAGACTTCGTCTTTGGAATCTTTTTTTGCATGGATCATGCAATAATTTCAAAGGGCGTTCCACGCCCTTTACCCGGTTTTGTCCGGTCACCGGACTTGTACAAAAGGTGCTGTTCTACCGAGGGTCGGTATGCCACACAAGGCTTCGCCTTAAGTATTCGTTACTTGCATGGAGTCATGCATTACACAAAAGGTGTTTCACACCTTTTAAATCCGTTTGTCCATTTCTTTTGCTGTGCCCAAAAGAAATGGACGAAAGAAAAGGGCACCGCTGCGCGGAGCTTGTCGCGACAGAACTTTCGCGCATTACTCCGTAATGACTGCGAAAGTCTGCGCTTATTTGGTGTCCGACTTCGTCGGACGTCTGAATGGCTTTCTTCTCTCATTCATTCCTTTCTGAAGCAGTAAAATCATGACAGAAAGCCCTCTCCCGGGATGGACGATCTTTATTGGCTTCGCCAATCATGTACTTTATTCTGGGAGAGGGCGATCCGGAGGCTGGGTGAGGGCATGTAGTTCTTCATATGTCATATGGTTTATTTTGGGTTTGACATACTTGATAATCTTTTGTATTAAGATTTTAATGATCATGTGGCTGTGATGTTTTACGGATTGCGTATATATGTAGTTATATGCAATGCCGAGTTACCATTTTCATTTTATATCATAAGATGCGGATACTTATATTGAGGTACATATGCAGAGTCGAGTTTATGAACCATATTATACAAATAGTTGGGCTTTGGTCATTGGTATAGACAAATATATTAATGCGTCTCCACTAAGTTATGCAGTCAGTGATGCAAAGTCTATTTCTTAAATGCTTGAGAAAAATTTCAAATTTCCTCGAGAAAATATAATTACTATTTACAACGAAGAAGCAACAAGAGATAAAATATTATCAATATTTTGTACATTTAAAAATAGAACTGAAGAAAATGATAGATTTTTCTTTTTTTATGCTGGTCATGGCTATACAGAAACTGGACATAGGGGGGAAATAGGCTTTTTAGTGCCTCATGAAGGAAATGTTGAAGACTTATCAACATTGGTAAGATGGAGTATTCTTACTCAGAATGCAGAATTATTGCCTGCTAAACATGTTCTATATATTATGGATGCCTGCTATGGAGGACTTGCTATAACACGTAATCTTCGACCGGGTTCATTGCGCTTTTTAAATGATATGATACAAAGATTCTCAAGACAGGTTCTTACAGCGGGGAAAGCAGATGAAGTCGTTTCTGATAGTGGAGGACCTATAGCAAATCATTCAGTTTTTACAGGTCATCTAATACAAGCGCTCGAATCAAAAGCATATTCAAGTGATGGTATTTTAACCGCAAATGGCGTAATGGCATATGTCTATGAAAAGGTGTCTAAAGATTATATTTCAAATCAAACACCACATTATGGCTTTTTAGAAGGAGATGGAGATTTTATATTTGATGGGCCAAATATTTTAAATAATCAAACAGTTGTGGAAATTGAAAAAGATGTATTATATGAAATACCAGCAATTTCAACTGATAATAATATAACTGATAATCGAAATATTGTTGATATAGTAAAAGAATATCTTTCAGAAAAAAAATATTCAATTAAGTTACATGATTTAATAACAGAAAAGTTAAGAGAAGCACATTCATTATTTTCAGGTGATAATTTTGATTACAACAATCGAGAGACTAAAAAAGAGATATTTGTTGAAAGAATTAAATATTATGAGTCAATTATTAATGATATTAAACAATTGACATCATGTCTTTCTTATTGGGGGACAACCGAGAGTATTGCTTTAGTAACAAAGATATTTTCAAGAATTACAGATCACTTATTACCTTTAGGAGGAGTAACCCTGTGGCTTGATTTGAGATGGTATCCTTCATTGTTAACATTTTATTCAGCTGGAATTTCTGCGATTGCTGCAAATAAATATGATTATTTATATTCAATTATGTATAATAATATCATTTCAACAAAGCCAATTAATGGTAAAAATCCATATGTATTAGCTTTGTATTATGAAATTAATGATTCAATAAGTGCATTTAAACTGATTCCTGGATATGAGAAGAATTTTGTACCAATGAGTGAATATTTATACAAAACATTGCAGTCGTCATTGGATGACCACTTTTATCTTGGGAAAGATTACGATAATTATTTTGATTACTTTGAAATATTTTTTGCTTTGGTCTTTGCTGATATACTATATAAAGAAGATGATTACTTTTTTGCACACGTTGGAAGATTCACTTGGAAATATAAACGTTCATTTGGTGGTAATAACAATTTACAAAACATGATATCAGAAGCTGAAAAACAAAAAAATAATTGGGAGCCACTAAAGTATGGTTTTTTTAATGGCAGCTATGATAGATTTAAAATAGTAAGTGACAAATATATTTCTTGGATTTCTTCATTTGCGTGGCATTAAAATATTATTTCTGATAATTAACTCGGCACTGCATATAACAGCGGCTACAACGCTGCGTTCCGCCCTTCGCTCACGCTCCGCTCCGTGCTCGATCTCCGGAACATTTGTTCCTGTTGGTCGTCAATTTCTGGTATGCTGTAATATTATGTAAAATGCTCTAAATCAAAGGAGAACAATATGAGAATTAAATATATGCAATTGCTAAAACACGATTTTTTGACATTCATATATGTCATATTTCCGGTTGTATCTGTTTTGATGTCAGTATTTCTTGTAGTATTTGGATTCTTGCCAAGCAGACGGGGACATGAATATATTGATGCTGACGCACTGCCGGTATTTATTGGATTATCTATAGCAGTATTAATGGTTTTTCTGCCACTTTTAATACTGAGAATTAGGAGATTTAAGAGTATCTTGCGAAATGGGATAAAAATAAAAGGAAAAATTGTAAATATCTATTTTCATAAAGATAGAGGAAAAATTACATTCCAATATAGAATTAACAATGAGAATATTATAAAGTCAATGATGATCATGAAATCTAAAGTTACTGAATCTATCATGATAAATGATGAAGTAGATGTATATGTTGATAAAAGCAGTAAAATGAAAGCTCTGATTGTAAAATTGTATACATAGAAATTAAGATTTGCAAATGGTATGTAGCTTTTAATTAACGCCCTGTTTTGTAATGATTGCGTTTAGGGTGGTATGAGAAATATTTAACATATGATTGCTGAAGAAGAATTTATTGCTAGTAAAGAGGTGATTTATTCTTCAAAATATAATTAACCGAAATTTGCAGATCCATCCTGTTCTCATGTCATCGTTCACAGTCTTAGGTTTACTACATTATTATTAGGAGATTTTATGAATAAAATATTTCTACTTTTGTCAATGTCTCTCTCGCTTTTTGGTTATAGTTTTTCTCAATCAATAAGTGAGTATCAAGGTGAAATTAGATACGTTTTTGTTGATGTCGCCAGAGTTCGAGTTAAACCTCAAATTGATTCAAAAATTCAGGATGCCTTACCCGTCGGTCACAAAATTATTATCGTTGAGAAAACGGATGAAAGTTATAAGTTAAACGGGTTTAATGATTATTGGTATAAAGTCAAATACGAACAAAACAATCAATTAAAACAAGGGTATATTTGGGGAGGTTTATTATCTCAAAAAAGTGAGAATTATAATAATAATTTATTAATATTAGGTATATTCAGTTTTAAGGAAAACGAAGGATTTATATCTGGTGTTAAATTAATTTCGAAACAAAAGGTTATTTCAAATGTGTCATTCGTTATTAATTATTTCGCCAAACCTTCAGAAATTCCAAACTTGAAAATGAGTCTTTTTGATAATTTGGGCTATAAATCAATTCAAAATGTTATCAAGGTGTCTCTGAGTTCAGAAATATTATCAATGTCTTCTTACGAGAATAACAATAGAAATATTATAATTATAAATAATAATCAGTTATCCTTAATGGCTGTAGAAAATTTTAGCGGTGAAGGCGGTCTCGGTTCAAGTTATGAAAGATATATTTTTCCAAAAGAAAAAGGCGGAGTGGAAAACTTTATTATTTATCGCAATATAATTAAAAAATTTAGTGAAGAAAAAAATAAAGATATCACGATAAAAAATGAAACTATCAGATATGTTTTGGAGAATAATACATTAGTTAAAAGAAAATGATACTATCTGTACAATGATGCTATTTACCTGACACATTTCTCCAAAAATAACCGGCTGAATTATTCGCCGTCATCAGTTTTAATTCAGTCAGCATAAAACTTTCGTCGTGAATGGTTCATAATTATGCAAACTTTGTTAACATTTTACAGTTCTCCGACAAGTTTTATTAAATTATGGTTTCTTCTTACAGCTTTGGTTTGTACATTGGTGTTGGTGGTCATGGTTTTCTCTCCTTAACATAGGTTGTAGTAAAATCATTTAAAATCTCAAAAAAATTATGACTACATCTATTTTGAGTGGACTGTCAGGTGAATACTGTCATAATACAGTAAATGCATTGAGACTTTTAAAATGTCTTAGTAATGAAAAAACCTTTTTTTAGATTATAATTTAGAGAGGAATAAATGTATAAAATTAGTGGTATCTCATTTATTGTTCATTTTGTGCTTAGTTTGATTTTAGGAATAATTTTAATTGTAAACAAGACTAATTCTGAAAATATGTTAAGAGGCATATCTTTAATAAATATAATATTATTTCTGATGGTTGTTGCTGCAATTATAATGTTCTTGGGACTTGTGAAATTTTCAAGATTCAGCAAAAGAAAAACTTTTATATTTTCAACTATTTTATTCATGCTTATTACCGTCTTTCAGAAACTGTATTATCTATTTTATATAAACTATTATGAGACTTTGAGTGTTAGGTTCATTCTTGAAATAAATTTTATCGGCGCAATATTTTGCTTATTTTTTTCAATAATGTTATTAAAAACAAATAAAGTATTATCAAGGAATTTTATAAAAGTAGCCGCTATAATCGGAATTATCGCTAGCGCTTTGAATCTAACTTTTATTTTTGCTATCATCGGTACTATGCTTTTAGGTGTGTTTTATATTTTATTGGGTGTTATGCTTCTTGAATTGGATATTAACAAAACAAATAATTCTGAAATGAATTAATGTGTTCGTCTAACAGGTCTATTTAATTATTGTTATAAAATAATATTTTACTTGAAAGCCGTGACGGTAATGTTGCGATCTGCCCTCGAAAGATGAATCTGTTTAAACTATAAAAGAAGCATTTTGTTTTCGCAGGATTATACTTACGCTTTTTTTGTAAATGATACGGGCGTCCTTTTGTCCTAGGTCTTTGCCATGCGTCTTCAAGCTTATAATGATTTTCTGTTGACTTTCCGTGTGATTGTTTAAAATAATTTTCTGAATGTTTTGAGTAATATTACTATCTTTTTTCAAAGTGTGAGGGAATATGAGAATTATAATATTTTTAGCATTTCTTGTTAGTGTTAGTGCATTATATTCGGACTTTGGTCCAATTGTTCCCATTTCCGGCGGTAATGTGAAAATGATTAAAAATGACGATGTTCAGATGTCAGATGAAATTATCATTTTTCATTTATACCGCGATCATTATACAGTCGAAGTTAATTATACCTTTGTCAATGAAGGAAAATCACAGGAAGTAATAATGGGCTTTCCTAACTCCGAAGGAAGATGGAATACTCAGTCTATAATGAATTTTAAAGCGTATGAAAATGATAAGGAATTAGTTGTTTTTAGGAAAAATGATTCTGAAAAAAAGGTAGATAAAGAGAATATGGAAGAGCAAAAATACTATGAATGCTCAAAAATATTTTTTAAAGAAGGTGAAAAGAAAGCGATAAAAAATACTTACGAACAGGTGTATGAAGCTGACTATGATTCAACATATATGGCGGTAAATTATATTCTCAAAACCGGCAGTTATTGGAAAAACAATATAAAATCAATTAAAGTATTTGCATATTTCGAAAATATAACACCGGAAGATTTGCAGAAAAGATTTATTTATTTTACCGGTGATTCATTGAAAAGCGGAGGTGAAGTTGCATATAATTTTGAAATTACACCGAATAAGTATAAATTTGATAATAATATTTTATCGATGAATTTAACTGATGTTGAACCGGATTTTGACATAAGAATATCATTTTCGGCTCTTTTTTATCATAATGCAGAAGCTTCATCTGAATTAAAAAGTAAGAATGAACAATATGCTGCAAAAAATGTTATTGATAACAATCTGTCAACTGCATGGGTCGAGGGGGTTAGCGGATCAGGAATCAATGAAAATATCAAAATAGATTTTGCGCCTTACACTGCTGGTGGCAAAATTGAAGGTTCGACTCTTATAAATAAGATCGGTATAATTAATGGCTATTCAAAAGATAAAGATACATTTAAATCAAATAATCGAGTTAAGAAAATAAGAATTTCGTATTACTCCAGTTTAGGTCTTGAAGAAGATAAGACTCGTGAATTGCTTGAAAATGATAAAATTCTCGGCAGTTCGGGAATTCAAAGCAATAATAATCATGATCCGCGTCTGAATGAAGTAATTCTCGGTGATTACTTATTAGAAGACAAAATGGAAATGCAATATATTCAACTCAATGAGCCTTTGTTGGCTTCATATATTAAGATAACAATTCTCGATGTATATAAAGGTGACAAGTTTGATGATACATGTATTTCTGAGGTGAAAGTAATAACTGAGAAAAAAAATAATAAATTAAAATGAGATGAGTCTTTTCCGCCTTTGATAATCTCCGCATCTTTCGGGCAGACTTTCTATAGTATTAACTTAATAATTATGCTGCATGAATTCTTCAATGAGCCGCCTTGTGCGGCTTTCTTTGTTTTCGGTCGCAGGTTTTCTTTTTCGACATCCTTCATTTATTCTCCGATAAGAAAATTTGGTTATCGGAGAGACCTTTTGGATTGTCAGAGAACCAATTCGGATTATATAAGAGACGATTCAGAATGTTTGTCATCTGAATTCGATTTTATAAAATGATAAGCCGACTTTCAGCGATTCGAAGTAAACGGAAAGAAATAAATGAGAGAATTAACCATTAAAACGTCCGACGAAGTCGGACACAACTCGGGCGACCGCAGCATTCGGCAAAGCCGGTGCGAGGAATTCGCCCGACAAGAGCCAGGAGTGGGATCTCAAAGGGATGAGGAGCGGCGACTGAGCTCCTCGTCCCTTTGAATATTATTGCATGATCCATGCAGACAAAGAATTCATAAGGCGAAGCCTTATGTTGTATTTTGACACTCGAAACAAACGATGCGAAACGCCCTTTAAAGCATGTCCTGCTTAAGGATAAACCTTTATCAAAGGAGAGAGGCTGGGAGAGAGGATTCGAGAGAGTCAAATTATTTTGTAAATAGGCTTTTCCCCATAAAAGATTCAGGCATCCTTTCGTCCCCGGTCTTCACCCGGCGTCTTCAGGTTTTAAATGTTTTCATGTTGACTTGGCATGTGTTTGACCGTCTAAAATACTTTTCTAAGAGTAAGGCAATTTGTCTGGAAGGCTGTGCGATCCGCGCAATTTTTTGGTGTATAGCTTTAAGATAATAAAATTTAGAGGTTTGAAAAATGAGGGATTTGTTAAAAACATTAATTAAAGCAGGTATACCTTTCGGCTGCGTTATGGGTCTTCTCTTCGGAATAATAGGCGGATTGTTAATAGGAGTGATCAGCGGAATTATTAGCGGATTATTTTTCGGTCTGATTCTGGGTGCGTTTATGGAATGGCAGAAGAAAAAGTTTAACAAGCAGGGTCTTGAAATTACCGGCGGAAAACCGATTGTTTATAGCGGGGGAGCAAACCATTTTCAGGGGAGTGAAGGTGTCGGCGGATGGATGTTTCTGACAGATGATGAACTTATTTTCAAGTCGCATTCATTTAATTTTCAGAATCATAAGACTGTTATTTTACTTTCGCAGATAGATAAAGTTGTCGGAAGAAAATCTCTCGGTATCATTCCTAACGGACTGCTGATAGTTCAAAAAAACGGTCAGTCTGATAAATTTGTAGTAAATAACAGAAAGAACTGGCTTGAAAAAATCAGGGAATTACAGTCGAAATAGTAGTTCACTGAATTTTGTAAGCGTGTTGATTTGCATGTAATTCTGTGTTTGAATAATTGATCGACAATGAATATAAAAAGATTATTTTATATGCATAAGGTGATTGTATGAGAACAACTATTGATTTGCCGGAAAATTTAGTAAATGAAGCTATGAAGCTTACTAATATACATACAAAAACTGATGTTATTAAAGAAGCGCTTCTGAATTTAATACAAAGAGAGAAGGTTGAGAATATTAAAAAGTTTTCCGGAAAAATCGATTTGGATATTGATCTGGACAGATTAAGAAAAAGATGAATTTAACATTGATAAGCACTTTCATATTATGTCTAAGCATCATAAATTTAAGTTATATTAACATATCGGCTGTTCGATTAAACGAATGTGCCGAATATTTCTTGACGGACGTAGATGTAAGAAAAATATAATATCGGGTAGAATTCTTAACTCATGATATAATACCGCATATCCGGTATTATATTGCAGCAAGGAGATAATATGGCTTCATCCAAACCGATCATAAGCCAGATAAACTGGTTGTCATTAATACCTCAAATAATTGTTTTTTGTCTGATTTTAAGTATTTTTCATCTCCTGCGGGCTGATGATGCTTTTTTATTTAGTGCTGTTACTTACTTCTGTTTAACTTTTCTATTGAAGCTAATGATTCCGATTAATCATAGAAAAGGGATTAAATATTTTAAATCCGGTAATTATGAAAAGGCGGTTCTTGAATTCGGGAAGAGCCGTCAATTCTTCACCAGGCACAGATGGATTGATAAATACAGATCTCTTTTTCTCTTATCTTCAAGCCGGATATCGTATCTTGAAATGGCGATGATTAATGCTGCATTCTGTTACAGCCAAAACGGAGAAGGTAAGAAATCAAAAGAGCTTTATGAGGAAACTCTTCTGATGTTTCCTGACAGTCAGATTGCTTTATCTGCGTTAAAGTTGTATGAGTCCGCACAAAACATTAAGAAAGATTAAGGCAAAGCCGGTTAAAGTTATATATTCTTCACCCGCTAATTAAAGAGATCCATTATATCATCGCCTGTAAGCGACTTGAAGAAAGAAGCTTCTTCAGTAATCAAATCATTGACCAGCGTGCGTTTTTTATCCTGAAGCTGCATAATTTTTTCTTCAATCGTATCCTTAGCGATCATCCGGAAGGATGTAACTTTTTTTGTCTGTCCAATACGGTGGGCTCTGTCTATCGCCTGTGCTTCCAGTGCGGGGTTCCACCACGGATCAAATAATATTACGCAGTCTGCCGCGGTAAGACTAATTCCGCCGTTACCTGATCCAAATTTTTCTAAAATGGTTCTTCTGATAATAAAATCATAGTCTCATAACTAAAAGAAA
>ERZ795056.1125-NODE-1125-length-31662-cov-8.621445_pt1 | contig 31662 bp, 28 predicted proteins | sample MGYA00375140_ERZ795056 | MGnify/ENA primary metagenome ERZ795056 (study PRJEB30185, sample SAMN05720227) | activated sludge metagenome | isolation source: Anaerobic digester | place: USA | collected 2015-03-09 ... | reverse complement strand
CTCCATATTGTGTCATACCATACATTTTCCCGTTGGATGCCTCAATCAATGAGCCTCTGGGTGCAGAACCATTCGCAGTAGAAAAATCAAACTTTATATTATATACATTACTGATTGCATCGTATTCAAATAATACCCCAAGTCCGTTTGCCCCTCCATATTGTGTCATACCATACATTTTCCCGTTGGATGCCTCAATCAATGAGCCAAAAGGATTTCGCCCGGTTGCATTAGAAAATTCAAATTTTTTGGTATATATGTTACTATTAGCATCGTATTCAAACAACACTCCACTTCTATTTAAACCTCCTCCAGTTGTCAATCCATACAATTTGCCGTTGGATGCCTCAATCAATGAACCGTAAGGATAAGTTCCATCTGTATCAGAAAATTCAAATTTTTTGCTATATATGTTACTATTAGCATCGTATTCAAACAATACACCTTGATTGTTTGCCCCACCTTGATATGTCATACCGTATAATTTTCCGTTGGAAGACTGTGTTAATTTGGTATGCTGGGGATATTTTCCGGGGATGCCTTCAAAATTATACTGTTTGGTCAAACTCGTTCCTCCGGTGGGTATACCGAAAATACTACCAAACTGCATACCTCCTTCTGAAGTCATACCAAACAGGGTTGGTTGTGCATAGCTGATCTGCTGTTGCGATAGAATAATAAAAAGGCCCAAAAAAACAGCCTTGATAAAATTTTTACAAAAATGATTGGTTTGCAATTTCATGATGTTGATTTTTTTGGTATAAATTTCCAGGCAGAGAAATACACGCATTTCCATGCAGAGAATAAGAAAAATGATTGAGGAATGAGGTAAGGCCGGATTAATTTTCGCCAGGATATCCGTTACTAAAGTATTAAAAATTGTTATACGAGCATCCATTTCAATATTAAATTATAAGAAACCGTTTTTTAACGGTATTTGACATGCGGTTACCATTTGTGAATTTTATGAACCCCGGGTTTGAAAAATCACTAACACGTTGACCCCGCATCGCAAACAAGCTTATTTTTGTTTCACCTACATCGGTAATCAGCAGCGACATCGTTGCGTCGCACCCTTGTACAGCAAAACGTTATGCAGCTTTTTTTGATCGTATTATTGGGGGTTTTAATGTTGCTCTATGGCAGTTTATTGCTGTATTATCGTTCGGCCTGGGTTAGCATACTTAATTATGTTGAACGAAAAAGTCAAGAACCGCTTCCTTTCATTTCGGTATTGATCCCAGCACGCAATGAAGCCCACCAGGTCAGCAACCTACTTCAATCGCTGGAAGTACAACAATTCCCGGGAAATTCTTTTGAGGTCATAGTCATCGACGATCATTCCACCGATCACACTGTTGATGTTGTTGAATCTTTCATAAAAAAAACAACAATTCCTATACGAATAATATCACTCCGCGAAACACTGAAGGGTGAAGCCATTAATTCCTACAAGAAAAAAGCCATAGAAACAGGCATTGCCCAAAGCCGGGGTGAATTGATCGTAACCACCGACGCCGATTGTGTGGTTCCACCCTTGTGGCTGTCAACCATTGCCAATGTTTACCAGCTCCGGAAACCAAAAATGATCGTGATGCCGGTGGGCATTGAAGCCAGCCTGCGCCCCATCGAAATATTTCAGTCGCTCGATTTTATGACCCTGCAGGGTATCACCGGTGCTGCGCTACATAAAAATTTTCATGGTATGTGCAATGGCGCCAACCTGGCGTATACAAAAGAGTCTTTCTATGCTGTGAATGGTTTTACAGGAATCGATTCCATTGCCAGCGGCGATGATATGCTTCTGCTGCACAAAATAAAAGATCAATTTCCTGAAGGCATCTGTTACATCAAATCAAAAGATGTTATCGTGTATACGAAACCGGTAGTTTCGCTGGGCGCTTTTTTTCAGCAACGTATACGCTGGGCCAGCAAGTCTGACCAATACAGCGATAAAACACTTTTGCCTGTTTTGTTATTGGTGTATTTCTTTAACCTGCTGCTGCTGTTGACAGGCATTCTATGTTTTTTTGTAAATAGTCTCCCAATTGTAACCATACTTTCACTCCCTTTTGTTTTCGGAGGAGTAATAATTTTAAAAACCATACTCGAACTTATTTTCCTATACCCTGTTTCGGTTTTCTTTGGCAAGCAAAAATTGCTTTGGTTTTTTCCTTTATTCCAACCCCTGCATATTATTTATACGGTTGCTGCGGGTTGGCTTGGAAAATTCGGAACCTATGAATGGAAAGAAAGAAAAGTGAAGTAACCGAAGAAGCCTTTCCTCATGATTCAACTTTAATTGTACTTTGCAATATGAAGGAACCGTCAAATTCTGTTGCAGCCCAGGGCTGGAAACGGCTAAAGAAAAATAAACCGGCCATGGCGGGCTTCATCATCATTGTGTTCGTGATGCTACTCGCCATTTTTGGTTATATGATCGTTCCCGATAACTCACCAGATGCAGATCTTCAAACCATAGAGATACAGGCGAAAAAACCAGGATACACCCAAATGTTCCTGCTCATTCCCGAAACAGGCAACACCCGCCCGAACCCTATAGAAGAATGGTTCATGGGAAAAAAATCAACATCAAGGTATTTGCCAATTACCGGGTATGAAATAAAAGGAAAGGAATTGATCGTATCCAAATACATCGATGAGGATACAACCATCAAACAGGTATATTCTATTGATCTGCTTACTGGTAACAAGCCTGGTAATATTTCATCGCAAATTGTTACCAAAAAATACTGGCTGGGTACAGATACATTCGGAAGAGATATGTTGAGCAGGCTCGTGGTTGGTGCCAGGGTAAGCCTGGCCGTTGGTTTCATTGCCGTTCTGGTTTCATTAATTTTAGGCATTCTGTTGGGTGCACTTGCGGGATACTATCGCGGTTGGATAGACGAAGTAATCATGTGGTTTGTAAATGTAACCTGGAGCATACCAACTTTGTTGCTCGTGTTTGCAGTTACCATTGCCATGGGAAAAGGTTTCTGGCAGATTTTTATAGCGGTGGGCCTCACCATGTGGGTAAGTGTTGCCAGGCTTGTTCGGGGGCAGGTGCTTGCATTAAAAGAACTTGAGTTTGTGCAGGCTGCCAGGGCATTGGGTTATAAAGATGGGCGTATAATATTCAGGCATATCATACCCAATATGCTGGGACCGTTGATGGTAATTGCGGCAGGTAATTTTGCTACGGCCATCATCATAGAAGCCGGCTTAAGTTTTTTAGGAATTGGTGTACAGGCTCCGCAACCAAGCTGGGGACTGATGATCAAAGAAAATTATCACTTCATCATCACGCACAATCCATTGATGGCCTTGTTGCCGGGATTTGCCATTATGATCCTGGTACTGTCGTTTAATTTACTCGGCAATGGATTACGCGATGCGTTGGATGTAAAGGATTAATCAATGGGTGCAACCGGAACGTTCCTGCTAAATCCTTCTTCCAGGGAGATAAAGGTTTCTGTCCGCTCTATCCCTTTGATCTTTTGCAGTTCATCGTGCAGCACATGTCGCAACTGGGTGATGTCTTTACAAACCACTTCAATGAACATGCTGTAATTTCCGGTGATATAATTTAGGCGTATGATCTCGGGGATCTTCATCAGGTCTTTTGCAACGGTATCATAAAGAGAACTCTTTTCAAGATAGATACCTACAAAAGCGGTGATGTCATATCCCAATAATTTAAGATCTACATTCAGGCGGGTTCCTTTAACGATATTACTTTCCTGCAGTTTTTTGATACGTACATGTATCGTGCCGCCACTTACAAATAGTTTTTTGCCCAATTCGGCATAGGAAATCTCTGCATTTTCCATCATTGCATGAATAATCTGAAGATCGAGTTTGTCAAGATTTAATTTCGCAGCCATTTTTCAATCGTTTTTCGTGAGAATTCAATAATACATGCAAATATTTGAATTATTTCTATATTTTCAAAATAATTGTTGAAATATTTTTAAAATAAATTCTATTCCTTTAGTTTTGTTGTATCAATCGCCGGAAACGGTATAAGATCTTAACATTGTGGGGTGATGAAATTTTTGGCAGACATGCCCCCTTGTCTCGGGGGTGAGGACAACAGGACAAACGTAACATAGAGCCGTGTGTATGGCAACATATGCACGACCGGGGTCGACCACCGAACTTTGTGTTATAGCTAACTGCCTCGTGAAGGTTCGATCCCTTCCCCTACAGCAGGTTTTTCTATTATTAAACCCTTACCGGCCTTGTGCTTGTAAGGGTTTTTTATTGGGGAAATCCTCAAAAAAGTGGGAGGAATTAACGGTCTGACCGGTTTAGCATTTCAGCGCTTAACTATTTGATTCCCTTTATGATATACTAATTCACCATTACCCAAAACGCATATAAATATTAATTAATTTGTACTGATTCTCCGAAATCCGTCAGAAATCAGGCCAACTCTTCATTTTCCCAAATCATCACAACAAGTATCTTTGCCGCTTCATGGCACAAAAAAAACTATTACGATTTGCACAAATAAAAACTTTTGCCAACGTGCACGAATACCCGGTAGGTATGCAGGGAAAATGGATGGCTTTTTTTAAAAATGAAAATCCTGTTATACTTGAACTCGCCTGCGGACGAGGAGAATATGCGATAGGTCTAGCAAAATTATTCCCCGATCAAAATTTTATTGGGGTGGATGTAAAAGGTAACCGAATGTATATCGGTGCCAAAAAAGCCCTTGACGAATCTCTTTCAAATACGGCTTTCTTAAGAACCCAGATCGAAATGCTGCCCGATTATTTTGCCCCGGCTGAAGTAGACCAGATCTGGATCACTTTCCCCGATCCGCAATTACGAACATCAAAAGCCAAAAAAAGACTGACGCATCCCCGGTTCCTGCGCTTATATCAACAGGTTTTGAAACCTGGAGGAACTATACATTTAAAAACAGATTCGCCGGCACTTTACCAGTTCACAAAACTGGTGATTGAAAAATATAGACTTACAGAATTGGATTCATCTGAAAACGTTTATGCTGATCAACCGGTTGATCCTGCTCTCCAGATCAAAACACATTATGAAAGCCTCGATATTGCTCAAAGCAATAAAATTTTTTATGTAAGGTTTTCTTTACCCGATAAACTGTCAGACCTTGATGAAGAACTCCAGGAATATTTAAAACAAACAGAACCTTCTCTCGCATAAAATTGTAGAACAAGCAATAACAACCCCAACATGGCAAGTGATTTTATAGAAGGAGAAGATTTTTATTATAACGAAGATGGGAATATGGTCCTCACAGAAAAATACCATCTTAAAAAAGGATTTTGTTGTGGCAATGGTTGCAAACATTGTCCCTATCAATTTGAATCGGTTCCCGAACCAAAGCGAAGCGTATTGCTTTCATTTCAACATCCGACAGGTGATGAAAAAGCATAACCTGTTTAATGCGGTAAGATGAAAAAATCAGCCCCTAAAAAAATCAAGGAAGAACAACCCAGGAACACAGGCAAAGAATATAGCTTTTTTTCAGATGTATACGACGTGGTTCGGCAAATTCCAAAAGGCCGTGTTACTTCTTACGGTGCCATTGCATCTTTCCTTGGTACGAAACTCAGTGCCCGTATGGTTGGCTGGGCCATGAATGCTGCACATATAGCAAAACCTTCAGTGCCGGCTCAACGGGTAGTGAACAGGAACGGAATGCTTACCGGGAAACATCATTTTAAAACTCCCACCCACATGGAAGAATTGCTGAAAAAAGACGGCGTGTTGGTAAAGGAAGATACGGTGGTTGATTTTAAAACAAGATTCTGGGATCCTTCAGAGCATCTTCAACTCTGAACATAAACGCTTATCATATTTCTTCATTCGATTGATCGTTGCTACCTTTAATCAAATTCAAGCATGTCGGAAAAATTCATCAACGGGAAAATCAGCTTTATTCACCACGAAAAGAACCGTGCCGTCATTGAATATCTCGATCACGACAAGAAAAAGACCATCCAGGCCGATATTGATGACCGGGCGCAAGCAAAGCTTATTGCACAGAAGATCATCAAAAAGCCACACCGTTTCCTGGTTGGCGACATTGTAAAATTTCAGATCAAGAAAACAGGGGGCAACGGCCGTATACTCTATGCTGATCATGTGCAATACCTGTACAACACAGCGCTGGAAATACTGATCAATAAGGCTGCCATTGAAAATAAGTTCACCGGGTATATCAAGATCACCGACGATGAATACTTTATCAAGGAAATTGATTCTTATCTTTTTTTTCCTTTGAAAATATCCGCTTACGAAATACCTCCCGGTAACGAACAAACGCAGGAAACCGTTTTATTTAAACTTGAAAACATAGAAAACCCGGCAAAGATCACCGCCGTTTTATACAATCATACTTATATCCCTGAATTTTTAACGGCTGTTCAGCATTTTAAGAAGAAGAATCCCACCGAAGCCGTGGTCACTAAAATTTCACCCTTTGCAGTTTACCTGGATTTATTCAATGGTACCATTAGGTCTAAATTAACCATTGATGAATCGATTGCGGAAAAAATTGCAGACAAATCAATACAACCCGGCACTGTTATCCCGGTATTGATTTCTCACCTGAGTCCCGACAGGATCGTTGTAAAGCCGATAGAGGAAAATCCACAAGAAAGCAACTAAGCTACCCCGTTAGTTGTAATAAGGCTGTATCATCCAATAAACGATCACCCCACTCACCGCTACATAAAACCATACCGGCCAGGTGATCCTGGTAAGCTTACGATGTTTTTCATATTCGCCTGTAAGGGCCCGGTAAGCCGTAAATAAGATAAAAGGCAGAATGATCGCCGCCAAAGGAATATGGGTTAATAATAATACATAGTAAATCATTCTTACACTTCCCACCTGCAATTTTTCATCATCACTTAGTATTCCATTGTGATCGAGGTCGCCGAATTTTGTTTCCCCGGCAAGCAGGTGATGCGCTATATAACTCAATAAAAATAATACCGACAACAGGATCGCGGTGATCATGATCTTCTTGTGCAGTAATTGTTTCTTCATTTTTATAGACGCCAGGCCGGCAACCAGCAATATGGCCACAGCCGAATTGATGATGGCATTGATCATGGCAAACACATGAACATTAAAAGGTAGCTCCATTTCAAGCTTTACCTTGCTTAATATTACGACGGCCGCAAATACAATGACAGAAACAGTATATATGAATACCCTGGCTTTTGAATCATTCTTTTGCAAAGAAGGGGTCAGCATTATTTTTTTATTTTTTTATTTTTTATCCTGATTAAAATGTTCATCAGCAAGATCACCATGCCGATACCGATAAAGATCACCGGGAGATATGGAATGAACTCACGGAAAATAGACGGGCTCTTTTTATCCCGTTCCAGCATCAGTGTAGGAATATCGCGTGCCAGCTGGGCCTGTTTCAATGTATCAAATCCATTGTACCATCCACGAACAACACGGCTGCTGTCGAGCAGGAAAAAATTCTCGGTATGAATAAAGGCGGTGTCTACATTTACATCAGCAATACTCGCTTTCATTTCCTGTAACGCAAAATCATATATCTCCTTTTTATTTCCGGTTACAAACCACCAACTATCATGATTGATGTTGAATCGATCGGCAAACTTTCTTAACTGCGGTACGCTATCGCGTTCAGGATCTACACTGATCGAAATAAAATGGACGATATCGGCATTTTTCAAAAACGAGTTCTGCAGTTTCTTCATGTTGCGGGTCAATCCCGGGCAAATAGAAGGACACCTGCTGAAGAAAAAATTGATCACAAGCACTTTTCCTTTCAAATCGTCAAGGCTTACCTGGTTACCTAATTGATTGGTAAAGGTCATGTTCTTTACATGATGCCATAGTGTATCGGTACTGGTTTTTCCTTTTACTTCTTTGGTAATAACATCGTCATAAAAATAACGGTGCGGCATCGGAACGGCATCTTTACTGTAATGTTTTACCAGCCAGTAACCTGTTAATGGCAGGAGGATCGCCAACATCAGGGCAAGTATTGCTTTCTTGTTCAATTTTTTAAATTTTCAATCACAAAGGACGCTAGAAAAACATTACCACAAACATTTTTCTGCCTGTTTTAAAGCATCTCCTGTGATGTATTTAACAATGATCACCCGGAATTCGTTCGTTGATATTTTTCTTCATAAAAAAACCATCGTACCCATATAGGAGAAACGATGGTTTAATATTATTAAAAAACAGATGATTAATCTTTGGCACCTTTCTCTACTGCAGCCGGGGCAACATGTTCGATATTAGGCCTGCTTCCTGCATTTGTATTTCGCAGTACCTTCCAGCTGTTACCATCCCATAAGAATGCAATGATGAACCAAATGAAGAGGCACAAAGGCACAACAATTGTCATGATCATATTCCTTACTTCATCACCAAGGTGCATGAAAACAGAAACGATATAATATGCTTTTGCCAAAGTGAGAATACCAATAATCACTTTTGTGGAAAGCACTGTGGCATAACCCAGGTGACCGTGCTTGGCATATAAAAAGTATCCAAGCGCAAGTTCAATAATGGTTAGCGCAGACAATACCCAAAAAATCTTCCATATCCTGGATGTACCACCAGAATGATCGGGGTGAAAGGTAATTTCTGATGAAGAAGAATGTGATGACATAATTATTTTTTAATAATGAATTTCAGAATTTGATTATACCAGGTAAAAACAAAGGAATACAAAAACCCAAACCAGATCTACAAAGTGCCAGTACAATCCAGCCTTTTCAATCATTTCATAATGACCACGCTGATCAAAATGTCCAAGTTTTGTTTTGATAAGCATCACCACATTTATCACCACTCCACTGAATACGTGAAACCCGTGAAATCCTGTGATGCCGAAGAAATATCCACCAAAAGCAATTGGCCCTGGTGTGGCTACTTCCTGGCCGTTGAACATTACTTCGGGTCCCCAAGGATTTTTAGTAACGGTAGTGCCCCAATGTTCTATTTGTCCATTAACCAGTACTGCATGATCACCCATGATCAAATGCGTCCATTCCCAGGCCTGGCAACTTAAGAACGCTAATCCGCCAAGGATCGTGAGGACCATATATTTTTCAACACCCTTGCGGTTCATTTTATGACCTTCATGCACGGCAAGCACCATGGTAACCGAACTGAAGATCAGGATAAATGTCATTAAACTTACAAAGGCAAGCGGCAGATTTGCATGACCTGCAAATGGAAACGCGTTGAATACATGGTTGGGATCGGCCCAATGGTTTACGCTAAAACGGATGGTTCCATAACTGATCAGGAATGCGCCAAAAGTAAAGGCATCACTCATCAGGAAGTACCACATCATCACTTTGCCATAACTGGCATTGAAAGGGCTCCTTCCACCGTTCCACCATTTTGTTCCTGCGGGTATCGCTGTTGTTGACATAAATTTAAATTCTGATATCTAAAAAATTATTCAAAAATTCAGTTGTTCCTGTTGCTTACCTGATCATCAATAAAAAGATGAGCAAATAGATCCAGAGTATATCTACAAAATGCCAGTAAGTACTGATCAGGTCAACCGGGACAATGCTATAACTCCTGGTTTTGATACTGAATGCTTTTACCGACATAATGATCAATGCGATGATTCCTCCCAGTACGTGAAGGGCATGCAGCCCAACAATTACATATAAAAAAGAATGCGACACATTGCTTTTCCAGGTTACCCCGAGTTCGAGCAATTGTTTAAAGCCGATCACCTGCAACACTATAAAAATGATACCCAACGCAAGTGTTGCACTCATCAGGATTCTATACCTGCCCATGGCCCTTTCTTTAAACGCATTGGAAGCCATGTATACGGTAATACTGCTTAATACAATGGCGGCCGTGCTGAACCAGAATGCAATGGGAAGGTCAAAGGTTACCCAATTGGCCTGGTTGCGCTTTACAATGTAAGCACTGGTTAACCCTGCAAACATCATTAGTATGCTTCCAATTCCTACCCACAAGGTAAATTTATGCGGGTGTATTCTATTTCTTTGCGCTTTCGCCACGATACTCATGCTTAAAAATTTTCACCACTCACTAAATCAAGCCGGCAATTTCTGATAGGTTTGATCCCAATGTTCTGCCATCTAACCGGATTCTTTAGCGCAGCTTATCTGCATATAAGCTAAGGAATACAATCATCAGGTAAAAATAAGAGCCAAACATTACTTTCCTTGCACTGGCCACATCCATCTTTATATAAAGAACAATACTCAAATACACCATACACAAATTACACGCCAGCACTATCCACAAACTTACCAAACCACTCATATCGTAGTAGTGAGGTAAAATTCCGATCGGGATCATCATCACACTATACATCACCGATTGAAGCGCCGTGAATTTGGTAGGTCCCTTATCACTTGGCAACAACTTGAACCCGGCTTTTGTATAATCCTGGTGCGCAACCCAGGCAATTGCCCAGAAATGGGGGAACTGCCATAAGAACTGAATCGCAAACAATATCCAACCACCCGCACTGAACTCATCTGTTGCAGCCACCCACCCTATCAGGCAGGGCAACGCTCCTGGTAAAGCTCCAACCAACACGGCAATTGAGTTTATTTTTTTAAGGGGTGTATAAATGAACCCATATAAAAACAAACAAAACAGCCCGAGCATGGCACTTTGAAAATTAAAAAAGTACCACATCATGCTTACGCCGAGCAATCCGGAAACAAATGCGAATGTATACGCTTCTGTTACAGTCATGCGCCCGCTTGCGACAGGACGTTTTGCCGTGCGTTTCATCACGGCATCGGTATCTTTTTCAAATGCCTGGTTAATGCTGTTGGCCGATCCGGTGATCAGCATTCCTGCTATAAAAAGTAAAAGAACTTGTATTAAATCAAACCTGATATTCGGCGCCAGCAGGTAGCTTACTACGGTACTGAACACAACCATGAAACTCAAAGTGAACTTGATCAGTTGAAAATAATCCTTCACTTTACTCGCCAATGCAAACGATGTTGAATTGGCTATGGTTTTGTTCTCCTGCATTTTAAAAAATCAATGGTCAATGATCTATGGTTGTTCAACTTCACTCGCTCAGTTCCTGTCCACACTGACAATTGAACGTATGCCTTTATTCATTAATGATCCGTACTTTCATCTGCCCCGATAGGCACATTCTGCGGAATGAAATCTTTTCCGTCTTTAGTGTCTTTAGCATAATCATAAGGCCAGCGATGCACTTCCGGTATTTCACCCGGCCAGTTGCCGTGTCCCGGACGAATTGGTGTAGTCCACTCCAAAGTATTTGCTTGCCATGGATTCAGGTTGGTTACTTTCCGTCCTTTCCAGATGCTATAGAAGAAGTTGAATACAAATAACAATTGTACGGCGAATACGATCATGGCAACCAGGCTGATGAATTCATTCAACCCGTTAAACATTTTAAAGGATTCCCAGTTTGAGAAATCATAATAACGACGAGGCATACCCGCTAATCCTTCGTAGTGCATTGGCCAGAAGATCAGGTAAGCACCGATGATGGTAACCCAGAAATGAATATAAGCCAAGGTATTATTCAGATACCTGCCAAACATTTTAGGGAACCAATGATATACCCCGGCAAACATACCGAAGAATGATGCCACACCCATTACAATGTGGAAGTGGGCAATAACGAAATAGGTATCATGCAGGTGAATATCCAGGGCAGAGTTACCCAGGAAGATACCTGTTAAACCACCACTAATGAACAGGCTCACAAAGCCTATGGCAAATAACATGGCCGGTGTGAAACGGATATTACCTTTCCATAAAGTAGTAAGCCAGTTAAATACTTTGATGGCAGATGGCACCGCGATCAACAAGGTCAATAGTACGAATACCGATCCGAGGAAAGGATTTAACCCGGTTACAAACATATGATGCGCCCAAACCAGGAAGGCCAGGATGGTAATGGCAAACAAAGATCCCACCATTGCCATATATCCAAAGATCGGCTTGCGGCTATTCACCGAAAGGATCTCAGATGACATACCCATCGCAGGTAAGAGAATGATATATACTTCGGGGTGACCCAGGAACCAGAACAAATGCTGGAACAGGATGGCACTTCCACCTTCGTTTGGTAATATTTTACCCGCTACCACGATATCGCTCAAGAAGAAGCTGGTACCCAGGTTACGGTCGAATAACAATAAGATGGCGCCTGATAATAATACAGGGAAAGAAAGTACACCCAACACGGCTGTAAAGAAAAGCGCCCAGATGGTCAATGGCATACGGGTCATGCTCATGCCTTTTGTACGCATGTTGAGAATGGTGGTGATATAATTCAACCCGCCCAATAACGATGAAACAATAAACATGGCCATACTCACCAACCAAAGATCCATTCCTATCTTACTTCCCATCGATGCATCACCCAATGCACTCAATGGAGGATAAATGGTCCACCCGCCGCTGGCAGGCCCGGTTTGAACGAACAGGGAAGAGAACATGATCACAGATGCGAGAAAGAAGAACCAGTAGCTAAGCATATTCAGCATAGGCGAAGCCATATCCCTTGCACCAATTTGAAGTGGTATCAGGAAGTTGGCAAAAGTTCCACTAAGCCCGGCCGTTAGAACAAAGAATACCAGGATGGTTCCGTGCATGGTAACCAAAGCATAGTAAAATTCAGGATCTAATTTTCCTCCTTTTGCCCAATGCCCGAAGAAATCTTCTAACCATGGAAAGGTTTGATCCGGGTAACCAAGCTGCAACCTGAAAACAACTGAAAACAATCCACCGATGATGGCCCAAATGATACCTGTTACCAGGAATTGTTTGGCAATCGTTTTATGATCCTGGCTAAAAACATATTTCGAAATAAATGTCTCGTGGTGGTGGTGTTCATGGTGTGAATCATCATGTGCCCCATGTGATACTACATCATGTAAAGGAATTGCACTGCTCATAATCTTATTATATTATAGGTCCTGTTAATTATTAATTTGCCGGCGTTAATTGTGCAAGTGGTTTACTTGCCACTGCGCTGTCTACCGCCTGTGTTGCTTTGTTTGGATCTTTATCCGGGAATAATGTAAAGTATTCTGGTTTTTGAGAAGCAAGCCATTTTTCATAATCAGCCTGTTTTTCCACCACAATTACTCCACGCATAGAGAAGTGACCCTTGCCGCACATCTGGTCGCAACTAATCTCGTACACGAAATTCGGATTTCCGGTACGGGTTTTCATTTCTTCTGTTGTATACTTTGGAGTAAACCACATGGTTGTTGGAATACCCGGCACAGCATCCATCTTCATCCTGAAATGAGAAAGACCTACGTCATGAATTACATCCATGGCATTGATCACCAATTTGATTGGTTTACCAACGGGAATGTGCATTTCAGTTGTATGCAGATCATCCCAGCTTTCCGGATCCTGGAAATCTACGCCAAGAATGTTTCCGGAAGGATTGTTATATTGCTTATAATGTTTCTTTCCTAAAACGCCGTCTTTACCCGGATACCTCATTTCCCAGGCAAACTGGTGACCGGTGATCTCAACTACCACTGCATCTTTCGGTGCATCGCTGGTCATTTTAAACCAATACTTCAAACCGAATACTACCAACACTGTTAGGAAAATGGCAGGCACGGTAGTCCACAATAATTCAAGTTTGTTATTATGTGGGAAGAAGAATGCTTTTTTACCGTCTCTTTCCTGGTATTTGAATGCAAACCAGAACAGCAATACCTGTGTGATCACAAATACAACACCGGTTACGCCGATGGTAATGTAAAGCATCAGGTCAATTTTTTCTCCTTCCACAGAGGCAGATCCTTGAGGGAACAATGTTTTGCCATAATACAATTCATTGCAGTACCAGGCACCGATGAGCCCGAATACCAGGAATGAAATGAGCATAAAGGCATTGATCTTGTTATTTTGCCTGCGTGTTTTTTCTTCTCCCTTGAGAATGCTTACATATTCACTTGCTTTTGAGATCTGAAAAATGACCACAAAAATCATAACGCCAATGGCAACCAGAAAAAGCTCCTTCATTGTATTTATTTTTTTTCTTCCATAGCCGGCAAACCGGCCATTGAAGGATTTAATATTTAATACTCTTTACCTGATATTTCTTACAAATGTAAAAAGCAATGCAGGCATTCATTGCTTTTGTTGAATGACTATGTGTGATGGATCATACTTTCTTTAAGGAAAGGATGATTTTTGGCTACCAGCGGATGTTTGGTAAAGTACCTGCCCACACCCCACATAATAATACCAATGAACAATGCGGCAATACCAAATTCAAAAGGCATCATTTCTGCATGTTCTTTCATGGTGCCTGGCATTACCATCTGGTAAAAATCGATCCAGTGACCAAAGATGATCAGCACGGCCATGAAAGTTACCATGGTCCAGCTGCGCTTGGTGCTCTTCTTCATCAGGATCAACAACGGGCAAAGGAAGTTTATGATCAGGTTAAAGAAAAATATTCCTTTATATGGACCTCCTTTGGTAGCCGTTCCGATTCTTTCTACAAAATATTTGGTTTCTTCCGGCTGGTTACTATACCAGATCAGCATGTATTGAGAGAACCAGAGATATGTCCAGAATATAGAGAATGCAAACATGAATTTTCCCACATCATGAAGATGTTCTTCGGTAACATATTCAAGTTGACCCCTGTTCTTCAGGTAAATTACAAATATTGCGATCAGCGACATACCAGCTACAAAGGTACTGGCAAATGTGTACCAGCTATACATGGTACTATACCAATGCGGATCGATGCTCATCAGCCATAACCATGGAATGGTAGAGGCTACGGTTAATCCAAAGAACACCGTGAAAAGAGATGCCCAAACAGTATTTTTCCAGATCCATTTTTTTCCTGTTTCATAATTCATCGGACCGTTCTTGTCAGTCTCAAGACTCATGCTCCTCATTTTTCTGCCAAGCAACCACCAAAGGCCAATGGCCAATGCCGACCAGATGGTGAAGAATACAGGATTCAGAAAACCTTTCTTTCCGTTCAAAATCGTATCGTGTGCTACCGCATCTTTATCTAACCAATGGTAAATATCTGTACGACCACCCCAAACAATGGCCATTAAAATTAAAAAGGTAATGATACCCAGGATAGGAACTACACTGGAGATCGCTTCCGGAACCCTGCGCAAGGCAACCTGCCAGCCACCCATGGCCATGGTGGTAACACACATGAAGAACATCGCAGCGTTCACTACCAGCAACCAATAAACGCTGTTCTGGAGCAATACTGCCCAAAAACGGGTGCTGCCGGTATTTTCTCCGTGCCCGCCATGTGCAAATGGATGCAGCATAATAAAGCCGTATAACAATGCTGCTACACCTGCAATGATTAAACCCAGCGTCCACTTTTTATAACTCCCCGGTAATTCAAAATGATGGTTCATCTAAACTTTATTTTTTGTGATTGACTGGCCATTCAACATTAGTAAAAAAGCCAGGCTATTTTTTAAATCAATTTCTTTAATGCGTTTTGAACAATTAACCCTTTTTAACAGCAGCGCTATCTGTTTTAGCCGGTGCCGGTGCTGCTGTTGTTGCTGCTGTTGCGGCTGCTGCTTTGGGTTGAAGTGTTCTGATATAATTCACCATCATCCAACGCTGTTCCCTGCTCAGTTGCGAAGCGTAGCTTCCCATATTGTTTCTACCATATGTAATAGAATGGAACATGGTACCATCCTTCATATCGATATACAATGGCAGGGTAAGGTTGGCAATACCACCAATTTTTCCGGAAGTTGCCAGCGGTCCGTTGCCGGCACCTTTATCACCATGACAGATAGCACAATTGATATTGAAAAGACGTTGCGCTTCCGGTAATTCCAATGCACTCATTGAATCGAGCGGATTTTTAACCATGGCGCTCATTTTATAGCCATTGCTGTCGTTCGGTAAAGTATAAGGGAATAATTCTCCTCTTTTAATGGTTCCTGTAACAGGGGAGTTGTTATAATAAATCAACCTGCCACCTTTTTTAGCGGGGTCAGTTGTAAATTTCGTTGAATCCTGTTCTGCATAGGATTCGTATGCCCGGCTATAGGCCATATCCGGCATGTAAATTTTGCCGGGTTGACGCTTGCTGTCGCAACCGGTAAATGCAATACCCATTGCTAAAAATAACCCTGATATAATTGCAAGTTTTTTCATTATTCGTTACGCTCTTTTGTTAGGTCAATATTTGTTAACCGCCGATGACTGGTTGCAGTTTTTCGACGGTGCTGCCTGTTTTTTTTGATCAATAGCCTTTTTCATCACGGTACAACTTCTGATCGCGATCGTATCGGCCAAGCCACCACCCGGTTTCCGCAACCTGGATATTGATTTCCTTGGCGCCGGCGTTCTGTAAAAAATGCTGTACTTCTACATCGTTTGTTTTATCGGTACACTCAATGGCCATGATAAACAGATCATCTGTGGCACGTGGATGAAAATGATGCTTTTTTACAAAGGGCGACAGTTGGCAGAGGTAGCAAAAAGTAAGTACCATTCCTACCGCCGAAAACAATACGGTCAATTCAAAAGTGATTGGGATCCAGGCTGGCAATGCAAAATGTGGTTTACCACCAATGTTCAGTGGCCAGTCTTTTGTAAATACCCAGCTCATAAAAGTTAATGCCGTTGTTGTTCCGGTAATGGCATATATAAATCCTGCAGTATGCAAACTGGTTTCCCTGATTCCCATGGCGTGATCCAGGCCATGAATAGGAAAAGGCGTATATACATCGTGAATTTTATACCCGGCCTTACGCACATTTTTTACCGCGGGAAACAACACTGCTTCATCTTCAAATGCGCCAACAATAAATTTTTTAATTCCTCCAGCCATGTTATTATCAATTATGAATGATCAATGATTAATCTTAGTGGTGTGCGTGTTCTACTTCTTCAATATAGAATTTCTCAGAATCTGCTTTTTCAATATCGGTCATCTTCACTTTATAATTTTCTCCACTTGTTTTCAAAATAGATTTGATCTCTGCCACCGCAATAACAGGGAAGTATTTTGCAAACAGGAAGAAGCAGGTGAAGAACAAACCGAATGTACCGAGGTAGAATCCGATTTCGTAAATACTCGGGCTGTAATATGTACTCCAGCTCGATGGAAGGAAATCCCTGTAAACAGAAGTTACAATGATCACAAAACGCTCGTACCACATACCAATGTTCACGATAATGCTCATGAAGAAAGTAACCGCGATATTCCTTCTAAGTTTCCTGCTCCAGAACAACTGTGGCGATACCACGTTACAGAACATCATCAACCAGTAGCTCCATCCATATGGACTAAACAGGTTTGCCCTGTTCTGGCTGAATGCATACCATTCGTATGGATTTTGTCCGTACCAGGCAATGAACAACTCAGTAAGATATGCGCAACCCACAATACTACCCGTGAGTACGATTACTTTATTCATCGCTTCAATATGACCCAGCGTGATATAATCCTGCAGACCCATCACTTTACGAACAACGATCAACAGGGTTTGCACCATGGCGAAACCACTAAAAATGGCACCCGCAACGAAGTAAGGAGGGAAGATGGTCGTATGCCAACCTGGAACGATAGACGTTGCGAAGTCAAAAGATACGATCGTGTGAACCGAAAGTACAAGTGGTGTACTCAAACCGGCCAGTACCAGTGATAAAGATTCATGGCGCTGCCAGTGTTTGGTACTACCTGTCCAGCCGAAAGAAGCAATACCATATAATAATTTACGCAATTTGGTTTTGGCCCTATCCCTTACCGTTGCCAGATCGGGAAGTAAGCCCGAATACCAGAACAATAATGATACAGTGAAATAAGTTGAGATCGCAAATACATCCCAAAGCAATGGAGAGTTGAAGTTCACCCACAATGGTCCGCGGCTGTTTGGATAGGGTAATACAAAGAATGCCATCCAAACACGCCCCATATGCCAGATCGGGAATTGGCCGGCGCACATTACCGCAAATATCGTCATCGCTTCAGCAGCACGGTTTACACCTGTTCTCCATCCCTGGCGGAAAAGCAACAGGATCGCAGAGATCAGTGTTCCCGCGTGACCGATACCTACCCACCATACGAAGTTGGTGATATCCCAACCCCAGCCGATGGTTTTATTAAGGTTCCACTGACCGATACCATAGGTTACCTCGCGGTAAACACTGTACACCCCAAACAACAGCAAGGCAACACTGATGTAAAATCCAATATACCAGAGCCTGCTTGGCTTCATCTCAATGGGGCGAATAATATCTTCCGTTACCTGGTGATAGTTCTTATTACCATCTACCAGCGGTTCCCTTTGTTGTGATTCGTATTTCAGTAATGACATATCGTTATTTAATTCAAAAGCTATAACTCAAAAGCTGTAAATCTACTCCTGGTTTTTACTTTTATTTTTTACTTATGATTGCCTTTTTTATTAAGCGTGTGCTTTTTCTTCTTTCTTCGTTGCCGGCTTTTCACCATGCTCTTCTTCAACCGGACCAATATGCCTGTCGGTGTTCCTGATCTTGGCCAGGTAACTAACGTTAGGCAATACGTGCAGTTGCTCCAGCACATAGAAAGTACGGTTATCGTCTTTTCTTGCTTTTGATACTTCACTCTCCTTGTCATTCACGTTTCCAAAATGAATGGCGTTGGTTGGACAAGCCTGCATACAAGCTGTTTTTACATTGCGTACGATCGTTGGATCCTGTTGTTTCTTAGATTCAAGTTTGCTATCCTGCAAACGTTGAACACAGAAAGAACATTTTTCGATTACGCCTCGTGCACGAACCGTAACATCAGGATTCAACACCATCCTGGTAAGATCTTCATTCATCTGGAATACCACTTCATCAAGGTCTTTGCCGCGTAATGGTTCCTGGTTATCAGCAAAGCTGTCTGAACCAGTGAAATCAAGCCAGTTGAAGCGGCGTACTTTATATGGACAGTTGTTGGCACAATACCTTGTACCGATACAACGGTTATAAGTCATCTGGTTCAACCCTTCACTGCTATGATTGGTTGCAGCCACCGGGCAAACGTTTTCGCAAGGGGCATTATCACAATGCTGGCAAAGCATGGGTTGGAATACAACATCAGGGTTCTTAACATCACCGGTAAAATAACGATCGATGCGAAGCCAATGCATTTCATGTGCACGCTGAACCTGGATCTTACCTACCACACTCACATTATTTTCTGCGGTACAAGCCACCACGCAGGCGCTGCAACCGGTACAGGTATTCAGATCAATGCTCATACCCCATTTGATACCCGGCTTTACAAAGTCGGGATACATCGTGGCGTCTTTCCTGAAATCAGTTTTGCCGTCGGCCATTAAGATCTTTCTTTCATGCCTTGGTTCTTCGAGTACAGCTTCAGGATTTTTCCTGAAATTGGCCAGGGTTGTTTCAAATAAGATCGGCCTGCTTTCAGATGATCCATGCACCTGCGTTTGTGCTAATGGATATGCTTCGCTTGTTTTTTCAATGGTGGCTGGCGCTGAATACAATACCGAAGTGCCATCAAAAATGGCCATAGGATATGCATTTTTACCAGCTCCTGTGGCAGCACGACCGATGCGATCCATTGTTTGGTCCTTATTGGCGCTCTGCCTGCCATATCCAAGTGCAACGGCAACGGTAGCGGAATTCAATCCCGGAAGGATCAATACCGGCAATTCAACCGAACGGCCATTTACTGTTATTTTTACAACCGGTTTTTCCGGTGTTACTTCATAAGAATCTGCCTGGCGCTGGTTGTTCATTACATCCAGCCCGATGATTGTTTTCGCCATATCGGGGCTCATCATCGCATAGTTATCCCAGGTTACTTTTGAAATGGGATCAGGTAATTCCTGTAACCATGGATTGTTTGCCTGGTTACCATTACCCATAGAGATTTTTTCATACAGCACCACTTCCATGGCGCCTGCTTTTACTGCGGCAATTTTACCGGCAGCTTCACCAAGTGTAGCAGCGCTATAGGTTCCTGCGGCAGCCAGGGTTTCTGTTTCAATCACCCCATCCTGCAAGGCTTTATCCCAAAGTTCAAGACTGCCCAATTTGCCTGACCAGTATGATTTGATATAATTTTCATATGCATCAGCAGAATTATTTACCGGGGCTGATAACGTTACTTTAGCTGTAGAGTCATTTGGAGCAACAGCTGTTACTGCAGTTGCCTGTCCGCCAATCCACTTGATCAGGGAAGTCTGGAACGCCCTTGTTTTAAACAATGGGCTGATTACCGGTTGCAGCAAGCTGATAAAACCCGACTTCGGTTCTGCATCACCCCAGCTTTCGAGCCAATGGTGTGAAGGAAGAATATATTTACATGCTTCCGTGGTTTCATCCATGGTTGCATTAAAAGAAACACTTAAAGGCAGTTTAGATAATGCATCGGTAAATTTCTTGCTGTCGTAGTAAGAATAAGCCGGGTTGCAATCATAAACCAATAAACCGCCAACGGTACCTGCACTCATGTCGGCAACCAGTTTGGCCATATCAGCATCTATCCCTTTACGGTAGTTTGATGTAACTGCCCAGTTAATAGTAGCTCCATTTGCACCGATCAGTTCATTGATGGCATTCACTACAACCTGTACATTCACATCGTTGCTGCCACAAACCACCAGTGCCGAACCTTTGCTGGCTGTTAATTGAGCGGCAGCCAGTTCAATTCCTTTGGCAAGTTTTGCGTCATTGATAGATGGGGCTGGAACAGATCCTCCCAGTTTTGCCAATAAAGCCAGGGCAATCAACCCTGTTTCTGATGGCTTGTGTGTAAACCTGTCATCGGCATTGCTACCGGTGAGGCTTAACATACTTTCAAAATGAATATGACGACTCAATGAAGGATTTTCTCCATTGATCTTACGATTTTTTGCGTATTGGTGACTAAATTCTACCGGGCTTATCCAGGTTCCCAAAAAGTCGGCGCTGAGGCTGACAATGGTTTGGGCCTTATCAAAATGATAAGATGGAAGGGCTCTTTTACCATAACATGCTTCGTTGGCCATTAGCATTCCGCTGTAACTGATAGCGTCATACTGCACGTGCCTGCTGCCTGGGTATTTGGCCAGGAAATCATTGATGATCTGCAGGGTTGACGGCGAGTTAATGGTTGAAGTGAGCAATACAATGGAACGGCCGCCGAGATTGGCAATGGCGCCTGAAACCATGTTATCGAAAGCATCAAATGTGCTTACTTCTTTATAGGAAGTTCCGTCTTTCTGTAAAGGATGACGAAGCCTGGTGGTATCATACAGGTCGAGTACAGAAGCCTGTGAACGTGCGCTGGTACCGCCTTTTGTTATAGTTGACAGTTCATTTCCTTCTATCTTAATGGGTCGGCCTTCTCTTTGTTTTACCACTACGCTGATCGCATCTCCACCATTTACATAGGTTGAAGCGTAATAATTTGAAACGCCCGGGATCACATTATCGGGCTTCTGTAAATATGGAACTGCTTTGCGTACCGGCATTTCACAACTGGCTGCCAGGGCTGCCGCTGCGGTACTAAATCCCAGATATTTTAAAAAGTCCCTGCGGGCCGTTTTTCCTTCCAACAAGCCTTCATCGGCCATGTCTTCCAATGGAAGCAATTCTTCTTTGAACTCCTGCCCGGCTGATTGCGTATAAGCATCAGACTGATTCAGTTCACCAAAATTCTGCCAGTACTTTTTTTCCATATTACAATTTGAAAATTCTAAAATTTGAATGTTTGATCCGAACGATCCGGAATCCGCATGCCCCAAAGGGCTTACTCCTGATTAATAGTGACATTTCTGACACTCTGTTCCACCGATGCTTTCTACGGTTACGCTGTCCATCTTATGATTTTTAAGGTCATTATGGAATTTCTCGTAGATGCTGTAAAACTTGTTTCCTTCACCGGTTTCTTTATTATAAAAATCAACTTTTGTTTCGCGGTGACAATTGATACACCAGCCCATGCTCAGGTCAGTGAACTGGTAAACTTCCGGCATTTCCTGGATGTTGCCATGACAGGTCTGGCATTGTTGTTTACCCACTTTAATATGCTGACTGTGGTTGAAATAAACGTGGTCGGGAAGATTATGAATTTTTACCCACTCAATTGGCTTTGCGCCATCTGGCACGCCATCTTTGTTGTTATCTGGGTTATATTGTTTGGTATCAGCATTCCAACCTGCATAACTATATAATTTCTGGATTTCTGCGGTACCATTTACTGCAGTTCCATCTTCTTTCACGATCGGGTCACCTTTGTATTCTTTAATGGCCATGTGACAGTTCATACAAACATTTACCGAAGGAATGCTCGCTTGTTTACTGTCCTGTGCACCGCCATGGCAATACAGGCAACTGATCTGGTTGGTACCTGCGTGAACCTTATGAGAATAATAAATAGGCTGTTCTGGTTGATAATTTTTCATACGGCCCAAACCAATGGCCCCGCTGATGGTATAGTATCCTCCTAAAGCGAAAAGGACCAAAATACCTGTCATTAAATAGGTTTTGTTGCGATAGAAAGGAACCGGTTCGCCACGCAATACACCTTCTTTTTCATCGGTAAGTTTGCGCAGGTTGCTGTTTACCTGTAATAATATAAAGGCCACCAGGGCTAATACCAGGGTGAGTATTCCAAACAGTAGAGAGTTGTCGGTTGCGGGAGCTGCACCGCCAGCAGTTTCGGGTCCTTTAGCGGGTGGTGTATAATCATCCACATATTTCATGATCGCATCAACTTCTTCTTTCTTCAATTGAGCAAAGCCGGTCATGATGGTTGGTTTCCACTTGTCTTTCAACGCTTTAGCGTATGTATCGTTCTGTCCGGCCGGATTCGCAATCCATGCATAAAGCCATTCCGGAGAAGGAACTCTTGTGCTCCATCCCTTCAGGGCCGGGCCTGTATAGTCGGCATCAGGTTTATGACAGTTGGCGCAATTTGCTTTAAATAGCGCTTCCCCATCCTGGGCTTCGACATTATTATTTAAAGAAACAAGTAGAACTAAAAGGAGACTTGCAAAAACTTTGTTAATGATTTTTCTATAGCGACTCATACAGTTATCGGGGCTAATGTGGAAAAAAATCCTGGTTTGAGTGCAAAAATAAGGTAGGATGTTGACATAATATCAACATTTGAAAAATTTTTTTTTCCTTATCTGACGTGTATTTCAAGGGTTTGCGACGTGTTTTGTATAACAATTGTCATGTATTTGTAAACGATTCCTTAACTTTTTTTTGGCAAAAAAAATTCGGCTTTTTATCACAATGTTTTCTGCATTTTTGCAGCATGTTTAAAAAATTACAGGGCAAGTGGAAAGTGAACGGGTGGAATTTGTTGCTCATCATATCAACATTTGCATTGGGAGGAAGTCTTTGCGGAATCGTAGGCAGAAAATTATTAATGCTTTCCGGAATTGAAAAAGGGGTCGGTTGGTTCATACTATATATAATAGTGGTAACCCTCTTATGGCCTGTTTCTGTTTTATTGGTTAGTGTTCCACTTGGACAGTTTAGTTTTTTTAAGCGATATATTTCCCGGATCTGGCATAAGATGAAAGGAGATAAAACGGTTATGGGGTCCAATCAAGAGCTAACTAACATAGCCATTTTTGCAAGCGGTGCCGGCAGCAATGCAAAAAATATCATAACTCATTTTAAAAATAACCCGGGCATAAACATTGCGCTCATCGTTTGCAATAACCCTGTTGCTGGTGTGATCGGCATTGCCAAAGAAAATGGGATCGAGTTGCTTATGATCAATAAGGCCTCCCTTTCTGTACAGGGCGAATGCCTTTCTGTACTAACGAAAAAGAACATCAACCTGGTGGTGCTGGCAGGGTTTTTATGGAAACTTCCTCCTGCTATCATTGAGGCATATCCTAAAAAAATAATTAATATTCATCCTGCTTTATTGCCCGCTTATGGCGGAAAAGGCATGTATGGAAAGCACGTGCACGAAGCCGTTATAGCCAACCGGGAAACCGAAAGCGGTATCAGTATACATTATGCCGATGAGTTGTATGATCATGGGGAGATCATCTTCCAGGCCAGGTGCCCGGTAACCCCAACCGATACCCCTGAATCCCTTGCAGGAAAAATTCACCAGCTCGAACAGGATCATTATCCCGCCGTTATTGAATCTGTTTTAAAAAAGCAAAATCCACGTTAAATAGCGTTTGCATACCCGGCGATGTAGGATTTGTTAATTAATATTACAAACATTTAACCATTACTTCATTTGCGCAAACTCTTCTTTTTGCTGTTTTCCTTTGCATTTTCAATAGGGCTGCGTGCACAGGTTTCAGTTAGTGGAACTGTTTATGATATCAGCAAGATCAATTATGTAGAAAATGTCAGGGTCGTGAGTACTTCGGGCGTGTTTACCATCAGCGATAGTATGGGCCGGTATACGATCATCGTTAACCCGGAAGATTCCCTCACTTTTCATTACAATAACAAACCCACGCAAAAATTTGCCGTGTCGGCCATGTCGGATCCCAGTCATTTTAATATTTCTTTGAGAATTCCTGTTAAAGGAAAATATAGTTTATTGAACGATGTGACCGTTTTTTCAAAATCGTATCGCCAGGATTCGCTGGAAAACCGGCAGGCTTATGCAGATATATATGATTATACAAAGCCCGGCGTTCGTTCTTCTATTTCGCCATCGGGAGCAACAGGAGCAGACCTCAATGAATTGATCAATGTATTCCGGTTCAAACGAAATAAAAGAATCAAGGCCTTTCAGCGAAGGCTTGAACTGCAGGAACAGGAAAAATATGTGAATTACCGTTTCAGCAAAGTATTTGTAAAACGGATCACCGGATTACAAAGTCCCCAGCTGGATAGCTTCCTGGTTTGGTATCGCCCCGACTATGAGTTTGCACGCAACAGCGACGAGCTCGCTTTTAATCAATATATTTTAAATGCCTACTACCAGTTCCAGAAATGGCAACCCGTTTCCCCGGCCAGGAAAGCAGATGAAACAACTCCATAACTTGGATTAATTGAAAAATGTAGTTAGTTTGTTTGGAAATTGCTTTTTATGCAAACTATAACGCCGGTAAAGAATGCCGACAGGGAGATGTTCATGGATATACTCAGGGGATTTGCCATTTTGGGCATCTTCATTGCAAACCTGAATTTTCTGTCCTTATACAATTCCGAAAAAGTTTCCCTCGGCTATCATTATGCGTTCGACAGCCAGGTGACTTTTCTGCAGGCTATGTTCATTGAAGGTAAATTCTATTCCATTTTCAGTTTATTATTTGGATGGGGCATGGCCCTGCAAATGCAAAAAGTAAAACAGCCTGAATTGAACCCAACGGTATTGGTTAAACGCCGTTTATGGGGAATGCTTTTGTTTGGATTATTACACCTGCTACTTTTATGGACCGGCGACATTGTTGCCTTTTACGCTATGCTGGGTTTCGTATTACTGCTTTTCAGGAATATGCCCGACAGGAAATTACTTTTCTGGGGCGTTGTACTCATTCTTTCGCCTATTCTCATATACTTTTTAAAAATGAAATTCATTTGGCTTAATGCCCCGGCGGGTATCCTGTTCGAAACAGGTAAATATGTAAATGAACACCTGAACCATGTAGAAGCCAACGGGCCTGGAAAGGCGCTGCGAAATACCGGTTCCTGGATCGACATCTGGAAAATGAATATCTCCGGAGGTTTTTTCAGGTATGCCTACCTGTTTTTTGTAAGTCGTATATCAAAGGTTTTGGGCATGTTCCTTATTGGATATTATGTTGGCAGAAACGGTAACTACAAAAAAATACTGCAGAATAAAAATTTGCTTCTAAGGATCGCCGTTAGTGGTTTCATTATCGGCTTGCCTGCCAATTATTTCCTGGCACATTATATGGAGCATGAAGATGATTACTTCGATCTTAAAATGAATGGATTTTATCAAACAGTTGCGTATGCACTGGGTGTGGTGCCACTTGCCATGGCATATGCATCATCCATGGCTTTAGTGTACAGGTCGGGAGCCGGTAAAAAAATACTGCGCCTGCTGCAGCCTGTTGGCAAAATGGCTTTCAGCAATTACCTCATGCACAGCATGATCAGCATCCTGGTATTTTATGGCGTTGGTTTCGGTTTTGGTGGCCAGCTGGGCCCAACGGCCTGGACCATTTTTGCCCTGGGTGTTTTCTGCTTCCAGGTATTTTTTAGTTATGCATGGCTGAAGGTTTTCAATTTCGGTCCCATAGAATGGGTATGGCGCAGCCTTACATACCGGCAATGGCAACCGATGAGAAAACAGTCGGTTTCCCAGGAACCGTCAGCGTAGATCTTATAACATTTCCTTACCAGCAGGTTGCAGGCTTTTTAAATAATTTTGTAAATAAAAAATATGGAACTGAATTCACTTACCCCGGAAGAAGCCAATGTAATTTTAAAGAAAGGAACAGAAAGGGCCTTTACCGGCGAATACACGGATAATAAAGCAACCGGTACGTATGTATGCCGCCAGTGTAATGCAGCATTATATGAATCGAAAGATAAATTTGATTCGCGTTGCGGATGGCCAAGTTTTGATGACGAGATCCCTGGTGCGGTTAAGCGTATACCCGATGCCGATGGCAGCAGGACAGAAATCGTTTGTGCCAATTGTAACGGGCATCTTGGTCACGTATTTACCGGGGAGCGATTCACGGAGAAGAATACCCGCCACTGTGTAAATTCCATTTCAATGAAATTTATTCCGGCTTAATCAACATTACAATTCGTTGAACCTCGCTCCTTCGAGGTCTAATTCCCGTTCTTTATTCCGAATCAATTCTCCGGAGTATATTTTTTCTTTGTGCAGTTTTTGTAATTCATTTCGCCGCACATTTACCAGTTCTATCAGCATCTGCCGGTACCTGGGTAAAAAACCAGGTGTAGAAGTTTCTATTTCTTCCTTCAATAATTTTTTGTTTGAAATTTCGATCATCCGTACATACTTTTCCCTGAGGCGGTTATATGCATCGATTGTATTGATCTCATCAGCATAATTTGTTTGCAAATGGTCTAACGAAACTTCTGCGAGACGGAGTTTAATCGCCAGTTCCTGCTCTTCTTCATTTTCGCCTGGATCTTCTATTTTTAATACCCTGATAACCCAGGGAAGGCTCAGCCCCTGCAACACAAGCGTAAACAGGATCACAACAAACGTTATAAACAGCAAAAGATTCCTGTGTGGAAAGGCTTCACCAGTGGTAACGGTAAGGGGTATCGCCAACGCAGATGCAAGGGAAACCACACCACGCATGCCACTCCAGGCTACCAGGAAAACAGTTTTCCAGGATGGCCTTCTTTCTTTTGTGCGAATGCGTTTACTTAATATCCTCGGTATATAGGCACCCGGGAAAACCCATATTACCCTGATAACAATGGTAACCAGGCTGATGATGACCGCATAGGAAATGGCCTCGGCTACCGAGTTCTCTCCAAGACCCTCTATGATTTTTGGCAGTTGTAAACCGATGAGGATAAAGACCAGTCCATTCAGCAGGAAAATGATCGTTTCCCAAAAAGCGTATGCCTGTATCCGTGAGTTATATGGGAATATTTCATGCGATCTGAAACTCAGGAACAAGCCACCGCTTACCACTGCCAACACACCTGAATAATGAAAATGTTCTGCAATGATATACATGAGATAGGGTGAAATAAGGGTAATTACGGTATCAATACTAGGTGTTGTTGGTAGATGGCGATGGGCCAAATACACTAAGTAGCCTACCAGTACACCAACTAGTATCCCCATGCCTGCTACCAAAAAGAACTCTGTTCCTGCTTTCCAGAAACTAAACTGACCAGTAAATATGGTTGCCAGTGCAAACCGAAATACGATAAGTGATGAGGCATCATTGATGAGGCTTTCTCCTTCCAATATTGTTACAACCCGTTTGGGAACTTTCAATCCCTGTAATACAGATGTAGCCGCTACGGCATCGGGTGGAGAAATGATGCCGCCCAGCAAAAATCCAAGCGCCAGTGAAAAATCGGGAATGATTGCATGAGCTAAAAATGCGACCGCGGTTGAAGTAAAGATCACCAGTCCGAAGGACAATAAACTAATGGGCCTCCTGGATTCCCAAAAATCTTTCCAGGAAGTATTCCATGCAGCAGAATAAAGTAAAGGAGGAAGAAAAACCAGGAAAACCATATCGGGTTCCAGGCTGATCGATGGAATGCCGGGGATAAAACTGATCAGCAATCCCATGAGCACAAGAAAGATCGGGTAGGAGATCTTTAATTTCGTACTCAGCATGGATAACATGGAAACCGCGAACAAAAGTGTCAGGATCAGTAACAGGTTTTCATGCAGCATATCATCACATGGATTGTTTTAAGTACAGTGTTCAGAATTTCATCAACCGGCCAATGGTTTCATGCAGCCTTGAATAAGCCATGAAATTTTTCTCCAGTTCAATGCTGAATGGTATGGGTGTATCCAGGCTTGCACAACGCATGATCGGCGCATCCAATAATGTATAACAATGTTCGGCGATCCAGGCTGCAATTTCGCCTCCGATACCCCCGGTTAAACTGTCTTCATGCAATATGAGCACTTTACCGGTCCTGGAAACAGCACGCCTGATGGCTTCAAAATCCAGCGGCAATAAGGTTCGCAGATCAGTAATATCAATTGATAATTCAGGGTGACTCTTTACATATTCCAATGCCCAGTGAACACCTGCGCCATAGGTGATGATCGAAAGATCTTCGCCTTCCTGTACATGCTTCGCCTTGCCGATCTCGATCTCGTAATAGTTGTCGGGAACCAGTCCGCTCACACTCCGGTACAACGCTTTATGTTCAAAGAACATAACGGGATTTGGATCATTGATCGCGGCGATCATTAGCCCTTTGGCATCAATGGGTGAAGAAGGATAAACAACTTTTAAACCAGGCGTGTGCACAAACCAGGCTTCGTTGCTCTGGCTGTGAAAAGGCCCTGCACCTACTCCGCCACCTGTTGGCATCCTGATCACCACATCTGCGTTTTGCCCCCACCGGTAGTGTATCTTCGCCAGGTTGTTGATGATCTGGTTGAATCCAACGGTTGCAAAATCGGCAAACTGCATTTCCATCACCGATTTATATCCTTCGAGTGACATGCCCAGGGTTGCCCCTACAATTGCACTTTCGCACAAAGGCGTATTTCGTATTCTTTCTTTTCCAAATTTCTCAACAAAACCTTCCGTTACTTTAAAGGCTCCGCCATATTCGGCAATGTCTTGCCCCATCAACACAAGGTTGCTGTGCTTTTGCAGCGATTGCTCCAGGGCATCACTGATGGCGTTGATGAATTTTTTTTCAGAAGAAGTTCCACTAGAATGTACAGGGCCTTCATCGCTGTTATCAATCAGCCAGGCTGGATTTGATTGAGAGTTTGCATATACATCCGCTATTTCGGTATCTGTATCGGCAATGATGGGATCGGAAAGAAACCCTTCCTTCAACTCTTCTTCAATGTGATTTTTTATTTCGGCACGAATAGCCTGTACTTCTGCTTCGGTAACCAGGTTTTCTCTCAACAACCAGGATTCGAAATTTTTAATCGGGTCTTTCTTTTCCCATTCTTCAAAAAGATTCTTGGGTACGTATTTTACACCACTGGCTTCTTCATGTCCCCGCATGCGGAATGTCATGCATTCGATCAGGTAGGGCTTTTGGTTCTTGATACAATAATCCCGAACACCTTTGATGGTATCATATACCGTCAAAATATTATTGCCGTCGATCTGAACGCCCTCAATTCCGTAGCCGGCTGCTTTATCAACCAGGTTTTTACAACGGTATTGTTCGCTGGTAGGAGTACTCAATCCATATCCATTATTCTCAATGATAAAGATTACGGGCAGTTCCCAAACCGCCGCCGTATTTAGAGCTTCATGAAAATCTCCTTCGCTGGTACCGCCATCGCCGGTAAAAGCCAATGACACTTTTTGTTCTTTGCGCAGCTTATATGCTAAAGCAACCCCGTCGGCAATCGCCAGTTGTGGACCGAGGTGCGAAATCATTCCACAGATATGATGTTCTTTATTGCCAAAATGAAAACTTCTTTCCCGGCCTTTGCTATATCCATCCTGGTTTCCCTGCCATTGTTTGAACAATTTATGAAGGGGCATTTTCCGGGAAGTGAATACGCCAAGGTTACGGTGCAGCGGCATTACCCACTCATCTTCCAGTAATGCCATGGTAGCACCAACTGATATGGCTTCCTGCCCGATACCACTGAACCATTTAGATATTTTACCCTGCCGCAACAACACCAGCATTTTCTCTTCGATCATGCGGGGCAGGAGCAGGTTCCTGTATAATTCAATGAGTTTATCTGTACCGAGGTCTTTCTGTAAAAATTGCATGCTGCGAATTTCCTATTAATAAAGCAAACAAACAAAGCTGTATACTTATTTTTTGAAACAGGGCATTCTATACAACATTCGTGTTTTAATGTGTGCAATAAACGCCTTGGTTCCGTTTCAGCATTAATCACTTTGTTTGAAAGATGACCGGAATGACCTGCCGTTTACCGTTGGGCCCTGTGCAGGTAAGCAGGTAATGACCAGGGAGTACTTCGCGGCCAATTGACAATTCCTTGTATAGATCCGTTTTATTGATCCAAAGTTGCTGCTTGTATATTACCTGGCCGGCAGGGTTCAGGAGATTGAAATGATAATATCCGCCGGTAGGGTTGGTCAAACGAAGTTGTATTGTTAGATTAACTACCGGGTTCGGATATACGCTGATTGACGGATTTAGCGGCAACGCATCCAGTTTTACCCGGTTGCTGAGCCTGGCCGATCCATTGATCTCTATCATTCTGATTCGGTAATAGATATCCGAAGTCCCTGGTTGCAGGTCTTTAAAATCATATTGTAAGGCAGGGTCGTTATGCATAAATGCATTCCTTGTTCCAATGATTTGAAAATCTGTTCCGTTGAAACTTCTTTCGATCTCATATTTTTCTACCTGGCCCTGGTTAACCACATGCCAATGAAGAGATACGGTTTCATCATCACTACGATCTGCTTTTAATTGGATGGTCTTTACCAGGTCAGTTTGTGATTTCTTAAATACTACATAGAATCGGCCAGGTGCCGCTGAAAGCAGATCCTGGGTTACCTGAATATTGATCCAGTTGCTGTCGCCCAGGTTTAACAGGGTTTTGCTGTTCAAGTAAGTATCTATCAAGATCGCTGTCAATTGACTGCCGGCCATATTCTTCGGAACAAAACAAAAACGATATGGCTGAATGCGAAGGTTACTTAACCTGTAAAAGATCGTATCTGTGTTCGTCACCATACTTCTGGCTTCCACAGAAAGGTTTTTTCCTTCTCTTGCCATGCTGAAATTTTCTCCTGAATTATTGATCTTCCAGGAATCATCTGCGTCTATCCGGTTGTGATAGTCTGAACTGAATACTACGGAATTTCCATCAGCAATCAAACCTGACTGGGTATATAACGTTGCTCTGAAAAAATCTTTGCCTGTTTGATTGAATGTCCTGTTCACAAGCCGGTTGCTATTCACTTTGCAGGCCTCGGTAAAACTGATGCTTCCTGCGGGTCCGGATGAACGAACAAAGAAAGCCTGCCCGCTTTGAATGGTCGGCGAAGGAACGCCTGCAGGATAATAGGCAGTAGCCGT
>ERZ795056.1122-NODE-1122-length-31680-cov-15.799874_pt1 | contig 31680 bp, 13 predicted proteins | sample MGYA00375140_ERZ795056 | MGnify/ENA primary metagenome ERZ795056 (study PRJEB30185, sample SAMN05720227) | activated sludge metagenome | isolation source: Anaerobic digester | place: USA | collected 2015-03-09 ... | reverse complement strand
GGTTACGCCGGACAGCTGTTTTGCCCTGGGTACCATGGCCAATGGACTGGTCATCATCGACCGTGATGGCAGGATGAGACTGCATTTTTCCCAGACTAATGGGTTCCTCTCCAATACGGTGAGCTGCCTGTACATGGACCGGCAAAACAACCTCTGGGTGGGCATGGATGGGGGGGTTGCTGTGCTCGAATACAATTCTCCCCTCTCGGAGTTTATCATTCCTGGAGGTAGCGGCCCTTCCGATTTTTGCCGATACCACGGTGTACTCTATATTACCTGCAACGATGGCGTCTATTATCTCGATGAAGTGGATGGCCGGTTCAAGATGATCGACGGCATTGCCGGCAATGCTCAATCTTTCTTTTTTTTCCAGATCAATGGCGAACTCTTTGTCACGGTCAACGAGGGCATCTATCGTATTCAGGGCAAGAAGGCCCATTTGGTCATGCCGTCCCGGGAAATGTCCGTACCGGTTCTGCATATGAGCGCTCTGAGCCTGGCGCCCGATCTGATTATCGCCGGAAAATCCAGCGGCGCCGATCTTTTGCGCTATAACGCCTCCCATCCCCAACGTCTCAGCTGGTTGGGCAGCATACCGGAGGTCTACGAATATATCCGGCAAGCTATGGAAGCCGAACCAGGCGTGGTCTGGCTGGGTACCATGGATGCCGGGTTGATCCGGCTGACTTTCAATAAGGACCGGCTGCTTGACCCTGTTATCGAAAGATTTGGCATGGAACATGGATTGCCGCCGGGCGGGGCGGTATACTATAACCCGGGCGGCCGGCCGGTGTTTTGCACAAAAAAAGGTGTTTACCAGTTCAACCCGGCCCAAAACAGATTCTCACCCGACCCGTTTTTTAAGGATTTGGGCCTGGGTATAAATCCCGATGAAAGCATCATTGTGGCGGATGCCCAGGGCAACTTCTGGGCCAATCTGGGCAAGGAATCGGCTGTATATAAAAAATTGCCTGATGGCCAATACAAACTGGAAAAGGCGCAGTTGGCGCGATTCGTCGATGAAGTGATCAATATTATCTTTCCGGAGAGCGATGGCGTCATCTGGTTCGGCGCGGCGAACCGCGTCATCCGTTTTTCGCACGGCCTGCAAGAGAGGGATCTGACCGATTTTCCGGCGATCATTCGCCGCGTCGCCCTGGCCGGCGATTCGGTTGTCTATTACGGCGCTGCCCTGCCCGGCCATCGTCTGCAGGACCCGGCGGCACAGCGTTTTCCATTTCGCAACAATGCCCTGCGTTTCGATTTTTCCGCTTCGTCCTATCTTAATCCTCGCGCCAACGCTTTCCGCACCCGGCTCGAGGGCTTCGATGCAGGCTGGTCGTCCTGGAGCCGTGAAACCCGGCGCGACTATACCAATCTCCCCGCCGGAAAATACCGCTTTCGCGTTCAGGCGCGCAACATCTTTCAACAGGAGAGCAAGGAAGATCTCTATGCCTTCACCATCACCCCCCCCTGGTACAGAAGTTGGTGGGCATGGCTGTTCTACCTGCTCTGCGCCGGCGGCTTGATCGCTGGGCTGGTTCGCGTTCGCACCCGGCAGCTGGAGGAGCGCGGCCGGGCGCTGGAAAAGATCGTCCAGGAGCGTACGGCCGAGATACAGGCGCAGAAAAATAACGTCGAAAAGCTCAGCCTGATCGGCCGCGAGATCACCGCGACCCTCTCGATCGGGAATATCATCCACACCATCTATGAAAACGTCAATCAATTGATGGATGCCTCCGTCTTTGGCATCGGCCTCTACAATGCAGACCAGCAGACCCTCGATTTCCCCGGCACGACCGAGAAGAACGAGCTTCTGGCTCCCTATACTCTCTCGCTCTCGGATGAGAACCGCCTGGCGGTCTGGTGCTTCAAGAACCAGAAAGAGGTGATCATCAACGACTATGCCGAGGATTTCAGCGCCTATATCCAGCAACTGCAGGCGCCGGTCGCCGGCGAAAATCCCGAATCCATTCTCTACCTGCCCCTGACCTACAAGGATAAGCGCATCGGCGTCATCACCGCGCAGAGTTTCAATAAAAACGCCTACACCGATTACCATCTCAACATGCTGCGCAACCTGGCCACCTACAGCGCCATTGCCCTCGAAAACGCCGATGCCTACCGCCAGGTGAATGAGCTGCTCGCCGATCTCAAGAACACCCAGGAAAAACTGGTCACACAGTCCAAGTTGGCCGCGCTGGGCGCCCTCACCGCCGGCATCGCCCACGAGATCAAGAATCCCCTCAACTTTGTCAACAATTTTGCCGAGCTCATCACCGATCTGGTCGCCGAGCTGAGGGAGGTCTTGACGGCAGAAATGGGCGAGGCGGCGACAGCGAAAAAAAACGAGGCCATGGAGATCCTGGATACCCTGCAGCAGAATGGTGCCAAGATCATCGAGCATGGCAAGCGGGCGGACAGCATTGTCAAGAGCATGCTGCAGCATTCCCGCGGCAAATCGGATGAACGCCAGCCCACCGATATCAATGCCGTGCTCGCCGAAGATATCAATCTGGCCTACCACGGCATGCGCGCCCAGGACAGCACCTTTAATATCAAGATCGAGACCGATTTTGATCCTGCCGTCGGCAAACTGAATATTGTCCCTCAGGATGTCAGCCGCGTCTTTCTCAACATCATCACCAACGGCTGTTACGAGGCGCATCGCAAAAAACAGGAACAAAACGGCGAGTTCTCGCCAACGCTCTCGGTCAAAACCCGGAACCTCGCGAACCTGGTCGAGGTGCGCATCCGTGACAACGGCAACGGGATTCCGGCAGGTGTTCGGGAAAAACTCTTCACACCCTTTTTCACCACCAAGCCGCCCGGTAAGGGAACAGGTCTCGGACTGTCGATCAGCTACGACGTCATCGTACATCAGCACGGCGGCCAGTTATTCTTTGAATCCGAAGAAGGCCGATTTGCAGAATTTATCATCCACTTGCCCAAATAACGCCTATTCTCAGGAGAAACAGATGCCCGCAAAAATCCTGGTCGTGGATGACGAACCGGATCTGGAACAGCTCATCCTGCAAAAATTCCGCAAACAGATTCGCGAGGGAGCCTTCACCTTTAAATTCGCCGGCAATGGGGTCCAGGCCCTCGAACGGCTGGCGGAGGACGAAGCCATCGATCTGGTTCTGACCGATATCAACATGCCCGAGATGGATGGCCTCACTTTGCTGAATCGCATCAAGGAACAGGAGAACCCGCTTCTCCGCTCCGTCATCGTCTCCGCTTACGGGGATATTGAGAATATCCGCACGGCGATGAATCGCGGCGCCTTTGATTTTATCATCAAACCCATCGACCTCAACGATCTCGAGATCACCATTGACAAATCGCTGAACGACCTGCGGGTGCTCAAGGAGGCGATGCAGTCGCGCGACCAGCTGCTGTTCATCAAGCACGAGCTCGGTATCGCCACTGAGATTCAGACCTCGATCCTGCCCAAGATGTTTCCCCCATTCCCCGATCGCAAGGAGTTCGATATCTATGCGAAGATGATCCCGGCCCGCGAGGTCGGCGGTGATTTGTATGATTTTTTTATGATCGACAAAGCGCGCGTTGGCGTCATCATTGGGGACGTCTCGGGCAAGGGCATCCCTGCGGCGATGTTCATGGCGGTGAGCAAGACCCTGCTCAAGGCCACAGCACTTAAAGGCATTCCACCCGATACCTGCCTGGCCAGTGTGAACAGCATCCTCGTCGATGAGAGTCTGCCCTCGATGTTCGTCACGGTTTTTTACGGCATCTTTGATACACGCAATGGTTCCTTCGAGTATTGTAATGGCGGCCACAATCCCCCTTACATCATCAACAAGGAGGGTCAGGTCCGTCAGCTCGACAACCGCGGCGGGGTCTTCCTCGGGGCCTTGAAGAATCTCGAATATGAATCCAATGTCGTCATGCTCCAGCCCGGGGAGACCCTGTTTCTGATTACCGACGGCATCACCGAGGCCATGAACCCCGGGGAGGAGATGTTTGGGGAAAAGCGGACAGAAGAATCCCTGCAGTCCCACGCCGGTGAATCCCTGAACAATCTCGTGGAAAACATGATCAAAGAGGTACAAGCCTTTGCGGGTGCGCAGGAGCAGTCCGATGACATGACCTGCCTGACGCTGCGCTACTTTGGCCGGTAAAGGAAGTGTTCGCGAAGCGGCGCGCCAGCTGCATGCACATACCTGGCTTTCTGCTTGAAATTTTCAATGCGATTTGTTATTATCAGGCAGCGACAGGATGAATATTAAGACGGCCTATGCTGAGCCTGCCTTGATTGTACGGCTTTAGAGCTCTTCACAGAGCTGGATCACCACGGCATTTTTCGATCGCCTCCTGGCAGCATTGCTGGACTTTCTGCAGGATCCCGAGAATCCGATATGGCGGAAAAAAAGAGATCCCACATTTCGATAATTTTACTGGGTCTCCTCCCGGCCACCCTCTGTAGTGCGTCCAACAGCAGCCCCGTTTTTGACCGCGTGACCATCAACGATGGCCTCTCCAATAATTCGATCAATGATATCCTGCAGACCCATGATGGTTATATCTGGATCGCCACCAAGGATGGCCTCAACTGTTATGATGGCCAGCATTTCAAGGTCTTCAAGCACGATCCCATCGATACGAATACAGTGCCCGAAAACTATGTCTATTGTCTGCTCGAAAGCAGAGATAGCACCCTGTGGGTTGGCACCTGGGGGGGGGGCCTCTGCCGTTATGATCCGGGCCAAGAAGGATTTCAACGCGCTGACCGGCCGGAACCGCAGGACGATTACATCCAGTGCCTCTTTCAGGACCACCAGGGATTCCTCTGGTATGGGACCCTGGAGGGCGGTCTAAATCGACTGGAAATCAAAACTGGCCGGATTGCCGCCTGGGGGCGGCAACTCGATCGGCCTGCTGGATTCCCCTCCGACAACATCTCTTCAATAACCGAGGATCGCGATCATCGCCTGTGGATTTCGACCCTGGATGCGGGACTCCTCTGCTTCAATCCTGCCGACTCTACCTTTGAAACGTTTAGACATGATCCCCGAAATGAGGGCTCGCTCAGCATCGACGCGGTTTCGCATCTTGCCCTTGACGGCGAACGTTTTCTCTGGATCAGCACGGACCGGGGGGTTAACCGGCTTGACCTGGAGAGTCGAGGCATTGTGAGGAATCCCGGCGTTCCGGAAAAGTATCGCGCACATTTACAGACCCCAATCCGGCAGGTCTTGCGGGACAGCCGCAACCGGCTCTGGATCGGCACCTATGAGTACCGCGGGCTCTTTCTCATCGAGGGGGAGGAACGGGGAGAGCTGCACCACCTGCGCCATGAAGAGGACGACCCCGGGTCGTTGATCTCCGATCGCATCCGCTGGCTCTATGAGGACCGCCGCGGCAATCTCTGGATCGGGACCGAAGACGGCTTGAACAAACTCCCCGCCTATCAGCCCTTCCATTCAATGACCTTCAGGCCAATGCGTCCCAACAGCCTTGGCGGCAAGATCGTCAGCAGCATCTGCCCGGGCCGTGACAGCCTGCTCTGGATCGGCTTTAACGGTGCTGGCTTTGATCGCCTTGACCTGCGCAGCGGCGCCATCTCCCATTTCAAACCCGCAGTGGGCGGAGCCAACGCCCTCAGTGATGAGGACGTGGTCACTCTCTACGAGGATCGCTTCGGCATCCTCTGGATCGGTACCAGCCGCGGTGGACTTAACCGCTACGATCCTGCAACCGGCCGTTTCCGTCATTATCGTCATCAAGCGGGCAATCCCGTCTCCCTGCGTTCGGACTGGATCCAGCAGATCCTTGAAACCCGCAGCGGACTCTTCTTGATCGGCACCAACAATGGTTTGCAGCTCTTCGACCGCAAGCAGGAGAGCTTCCGCAGCTATACCCCGTCAGGGCTGGAGAGGGCGGAATCGCTGCCGGCGGAGGTCTCTGTCAACGCCCTTTACGAAGACCGGGAAGGGGAGCTCTGGATTGGCACCTGGCTGGATGGGCTCTGGCGTTACCAGCCCCGCTCCGGTATGCTCCATCACTATATGCCGGTGCCGGGCGACACCGCCAGCCTCAGCAGCAGCAAGATCACCTGGATTAGTGAGGATTGCCGCGGCCGGATCTGGGTCGCAACCCACAGCGGCGGAATCAATCAGTTTGACAAGCAAAGCGGCCGCTTCACCGCCATCACGACCCGGAGCGGCCTGCCCAATGATGTCGCCTTCGGCATCATCGAGGATGGACGGGGGCAGCTCTGGGTGAGCACCTTAATGGGCCTCGTCCGCTTTGATCCCAGCAGCCGGAGCCTGCGGGTTTATGATGTCCATGACGGCCTCACTTCCGATCAGTTCAACTGGCGGGCCTGTTGTAAAACCGCATCGGGATGGATGTATTTCGGCGGCCTCAATGGCTTGATCCGCTTTCACCCTGATTCGATCCGCGTTGAAAATGTGCCCCCACCGGTCGTTCTGCGTTCTTTCCGGATCTTCAATCGCGAGCGCCTGCTGCCTCGTCGCAGGAGCCGCGACGCCGCAATTGTGCTGCGGCACGATGAAAATTTCTTCTCTTTTGAATACACCGCCCTCGACATCGCCCCGCCCCACAAACACCGCTACGCCTACAGACTCGAGGGAATCGATCCGGATTGGGTTCAGGCCGGAGCAGGCCAGACCGCCTCCTATACCGATATCGATCCCGGCTCCTACTATTTCTCCGTTAAAGCCTGCAATGCCGACGGTATCTGGAGCGCGCCGGTCACCCTGCCGGTCCGCATCCTCCCCGCCTGGTGGATGACCTGGTGGTTCAAGGCGGCCATCGCCCTCGCCCTTGCTGCCGGATTCTGGCTGCTTTACCGCAGCCGGGTCAACCATCTGCTGGAGATTCATCGCATGCGTTTTGATATCGCCGGCGATCTCCACGATGAGATCGGCAGCAACCTCAGCAGCATCAGCGTCGAAACTCAACTCCTGCTCGCCTCCCCTGATCTTGGAAAGGAGCAGCGTGAACAGCTCAGCGATATCGGTGAAACCACCCGGGAGACCATGGAGGCCATCCGGGATATCGTCTGGTTCATCAACCCCCGCAATGATCTGATGGAGGATATCCAGCTCAAGCTCAGGGCAACGGCCGGACGTCTGCTTGCCGGTCTGGAATGGAGCCTTGAACTCTCCCCGCAGCTTCATTTTGAGGAGCTCGATCTGGAGGTGCGCCGCAATCTCTTCCTGATCTTCAAGGAGGCCCTCACCAATATTGTCCGCCATTCCGGGGCCCGCACCTGCAGGATCAGGCTCTTCGACAGCAGCGCCGGGTACGAATTGGAGATCCAGGATGATGGCTGTGGATTCGAGGCTGAACCCGCTCCCGGAGAGAGTGGACTTCTCAACATGCGCCGCCGCGCCGCGCGGATCAAATCGGAGCTCCAGGTCCTCAGCATCCCTGGACAAGGCACACTGATCAGGCTCATCGTCCCGCACCGCAGGAGATGAACCGCCTCCATTATCCGCTATCGCTGTAATTGCAAAAAATACCACGATCATGCGATTGCATTATGATCCCGGGTGTGCTATTTTCAGCTCAAGATGCATTCTCCGTTCAAGCGCAGGCTGGCATGTCCGGCGGGCGATCGTTTGCCTTTGGATGCCGGCTGGGGGCAATCTGAAATGGACAGGAAAAGGCCATGACGCTACTTGGGTTTGCCAAAACATGCTGCAGGCGGAATTCCTTCCGCCGCGTTCTCCTGCTTCTCATGCTCCTGGCCGCAGGGAGTACGCTCCAGGCCGGCACGACCGGCAAAATCAGCGGCAAGGTGACAGACCGCAAGTCGCGCGAGCCGCTGCTCGGGGTCAATATTATCCTGGAGGGGACGGCGCGAGGGGCGGTGACCGACGCAGATGGCTTTTACCAGATCATCAATATTCCCCCCGGCAGTTACACCCTCTCCGCGCGCTTCATCGGTTACGGCTCCCAGCGCCTCACCAACGTCACTGTCAGCGTCGATCGCACCACCCAGCAGAATCTCGCTCTGGAGCAGCAGATGATCGAGGGCCAGGAGGTGACCATCCAGGCCGAGCGCCCCGCCATCGAGATGGATCGCACCCACAGCGCTGCGGTGGTCACCAACCGGACTGTGGAGATGATGCCGGTAACCACCGTCAATGAAGTGATCGAGCTCCAGTCCGGCGTCGTCAGCGCCGATGGGGAACTCCATTTCCGCGGCGGCCGCAGCCGCGAGGTCTCCTATCTCATCGACGGCGTGCCGGTGACCAATGCCTACGACCAGAGCGGCGGCAACAACGTCGTCGTCGAAAACGCCATGATCCAGGAGCTGGAGGTCATCAGCGGCACTTTCAACGCCGAATACGGCTCGGCCCAGTCCGGCATCGTTAACATCATCACCAAGGGGCCAGCGCAAAAATTCAGCGGCAGCGCCCAGATCTATGCCGGCGACTGGCTGAGTGGTCGCGATGATATCTTTCTCGGCATCAATCATTTTAACCCCCTCAGCGAAAAGGACGGCCAGTTCAGCCTTTCTGGTCCGCTCTCCTCCAAAATCGGCCTCTTCCTCACCGGGCGCCACAACCGCTGGCAGAGCCGCGACTGGTACCAGCGCCGTTTTAATTCCATCGACGGCTGGCGCATCGCCGCCTACCGGCGCTGGTTCCAGGAACACAACCTCGCCGAGAGCCAGACCTCCATTGCCATTGCCATCCCGGAATCCCTGGCGACCGGCGACCTCAGCGAGGGACCGTTGACCACCGGCAGCAGCACCTCGCTTTCGGCCAAGATCGGCTTTTACCCCACCGCCAAACTGAATTTCACCTACCAGATCTTCGGCTCGCTGCAGCAGAGCGACGGGATTGATGCAGGCGTGACGGCCGTGGCAGGCAGTGGTTCGCGCCGCTATGCCCCTGACGGCGGCGGCACCTCCAAAAGCTGGTCGCATTCCCATTTCATCGCTTTGCACCATTTTCCGGCGAACAACTTTTTCTACAATCTGAACTTTTCATACCAATACAATATCGGTGAGGACTATTATCGCAAGGACAACCGCATCGCCCGCTACCCCGGCGATGAGGGCATCCAGTTGCTCTCCGCAACCGCCCAGGGCTTTTCATTGGGCACTACGGACGGTTTTTACACCGGCCAATCGGACAAGAACTACCGCACCCAGATGCTCTTCAGCGGGGATTTCAACTGGCAGGTGGACAAATACAATTTTCTCAAGGCCGGCTTTATCGCCAGACGACACAATATCAACACCTACTCCTGGGGCTTCAAGGCGACCGATCAATGGGAAAACAACGCCTGGCCGAACCGCGGCCTCATCGACGGCGCCGATTACACCTACGAAGGCTACTGGGAGCAGTTGGTCGAATACTGGAAAAACTGGGAGAGCATCAACCAGTCCGAGCGGTACGTAGCCTATGCCGATTCCGAGTACACCCTCTGGCGTGATTATAACATCAAACCGACGGAGGCGGCCCTCTACCTCCAGGACAAGATCGAGCTCGGAGAAATTATAATCAATGCCGGCCTCCGTTTCGACATCTTTGACCCCAACGAGAAGTATATTATCAATCCCCGCACGGAGGCCCTTAACCTCGGCCGGCCCGAGAACATGAAGAAAGCCGCCCTCAAGTTCCAGACCAGTCCCCGCCTCGGCATCTCCTTTCCAATTTCGGCCAGCGGGGCTTTCCACGCCGCATACGGCCATTTCTTCCAAATGCCCAGCTTCGAGTACATGTACAACAGTCCCCTCTACGCCATGACCAAGCTGCAGCTGGAAGGCAAAAGGCTGGGCAACGCCGACCTCAAGGCGGAAAAGACGGTTGCCTACGAAATCGGCCTGCAGCAGCAGCTGACCCCGGCGATTGTGGCGGACATCACCGCCTACTACAAGGATATCCGCAACCTCCTCGGCATCGAGCAGATCACCACCCTCGACGCCGTCTCCTATACCCGCTTCATCAACCGCGACTATGGCTATACCAAGGGTATCACCCTGGGTATTTCCAAAACCGGCGGGGGGTGGGTGACCGGCGGGATCAACTACACCTACGCCTATGCCAACGGCAGTTCCTCGGATCCGACCGCCATCTATCTGATCCAGACCGCAACGCAGATCGGCGGCGCGCCGGTGCAGTTCGCCGACCGCAAGATCCTCGCCCTCAACTGGGACCAGCGCCACACTCTCAACCTCTACGTCAACCTCTATCGCCCGGAGAACTGGAGCGTCGGCCTGGCCGGTTTTTTCAACAGCGGCATGCCCTACAGCCCGGTCTTTGTCGAAAAGTACGACATCAACGAACGCGAATACCGCAACGCGGAGATGAAACCATCCCGATGGAGTGTGGATCTAAAGGCCAAAAAATATCTGCGGCTGGCGGGTTTGCGCTCGACGTTATTCCTCAAAATCGACAACCTCTTCGATCAACTCAACCATAACTCGGTGCACGCTTCCACCGGGCGAGCCGACCAGGTGGCGCGTCTGCCTGAAAACCAGAAGATCCTGCTCGATACGCTCGAGCAGGAGGGATTGTTCACCATTGCAGAGTATGATGTCTATCCGGGATATTTTTCCGATCCGCGCAGGATCCAGATGGGTCTGGAGATCAATTTTTAGCCGGAGCGGCAGGCATTACCATGTCATAAACGGACGGGAACCATGAAAAGAATCCATCCATCGCTGCTTCTGATCCGCTTCGTCATGCTGCTGGGATTGGGACTCTCTGTGACCGGAGCCGCCTCGGCCGGGGAGATTATCAGGCCATCCGGCAAGCAGCCCGGAGGCCTCTCCTCCTGGACCAACACCCGCGAGGCCCGAACCCTCGACAAAGCCGCAGCCTCCCAGGGCAACTCGCGGTATCTGCGCTGGGCCGTCCATGATGGCAATCTGGTCACCGGCCCGACCATCAACTCCGGCTTGCTCGCCTACCACTATGTCGGCGCCGCCCCCCTGATGGCCTGGCCAAAGGGCGCCCGGGCTGTGCGCTACATTCACGGCGGGGTCTTTTACTGCGCCGCCGAAGTCAAGGATGCCCTCAGCAATACCATCCACATTGTCTCCGACAATTACCGCCGCAGCAGCGCCGAGTCCTCCGCCGACCTCTCCCATTGGTACGCCTTTATGCCCCTCGGACGCTATTTCAACCTCGATCAGCCGGGTTCGCTTGAAACCCCGGAGGTCTACGGCATCAGTGAGGATACCGGCCTCGATGGGGTGCCCTACACCGGCGATTATGGAGAAGACGACGGGATCCTGCAGAAAGATGAGGATTATAACCGCAATGGCGAGCTCGATGTCAGCCTGCAGAATACTGTGGGCTGGTTCGCCATCAGCCACCGCAAGGAGACCTGGCCCCGGGACTGGCCGGTCGGCTCCTTCGTCGATGATAACCGCAGGGAGGGGGAGACCCGTCCCAGTTTGCGCGCCGGGCGCTGGAACGGCGCTTTCGGCCCCTATATCCGCGCTACCCAGGAGTCCTATTATGTGATGGACGACCGCGAAAACGACGAATTCTCCTACTATCCGTTCGACGACAAGCGCCCCTGGCCCGATGGCCGGCGCGGCCTCGGTTTCACCGTCACCGTACGCGACTACCAATGGGTTGCCCGGCTCTCCGAAGATATCATGATCTCCACTTACGACATCGTCAATAACGGCAAGGATCTCGAAAAATGCGTCGTCGGCATGTATATTGACCCGGATATGGGCGGTTCCCTCAGCGGGGATGATGCGGCCTTTGACCGGCAGGAGGATATCACCTACGCCTGGAGCGCCAGCATGCTCTCCGAAGAGGGCTGGCCGATGGGCTACTTTGGCTTTGCCTTTCTTGAGAGCCCCGGACTTCCCTTTGACGGGGTGGACAACGATGAGGACGGCATGACGGACGAGGCCCAAAACAACGATATCGACGATGACGGCGACTGGCGCAGCTTTGAAGACCGCAACAGCAATGGCGTCTGGGATAGCGAGGACCTCAACCGCAACGGACTGCTCGATGAGAATGAGGATGTCAACGGCAACGGCCGCCTCGATTACGAGCCCCTCAACGACGATACCGGCAGCGACGGACTCTCCCCGGAATCCGACGAATATATTGGACCTGATCCCAATGGCACGGAGGGCAACGGCCGCCCCGACGGCGGCGAGCCCAACTTTGAGTTCACCGATAACTCCGAGTCCGATCAGGTGGGTTTGACCTCCTTCTACCTGCGCGACGTCGATGACACCATGGCCGACGATGAAAAATACTGGGTCACCGAGATCGTCCCCAACACCTTTGCGGTCAGGCCCGGCTACCAGCGCGATATCGCCTGGAGCTATGGCAGCGGCTATGTCGCCTTCACCAGCGAGGCCAACTCCCACCACTACGCCATCGCCCTTCTCTTTGGCAATGACGAGGCTGATATCCTGCGCAACAAACGCACCATGCAGGTGATTTATGACAACGATTATAATTTCGCCAAGCCGCCCCGGACTCCCCTGCTCACAGCCATCGGCGGTGACAAAAAAGTATACCTGAGCTGGGACGATGCCGCAGAACACTCGCGCGATCCCATCTATGGGCTCGATTTCGAAGCCTATTATATCTATCGCAGCACGGACGCCTCGTTCGGTGAAATCAAGACCATCACCGACGGTTTTGGCAATCCCCTGCTCTTCAAGCCCGTGGCCATTTATGACCTCAAGGACGGCCTCAAGGGGATTCATCCCATCCGCCTCGGCAGCGAACTGGGTGCAGACAGCGATCTCGGGGTCTCCTACAACATGGGCAGCGACAGTGGCCTGCGCCACAATTACACCGACACCACCGTGACCAACGGCCGCACCTACTACTATGCCGTGGTCTCCATCGACAAAGGCTACCATCCTTCATTTTACCCGTCGATCTCCGACCGCGAGGGGCTGCTGCCGATCTCGCCAACGGAGTGCTCGGCGACGATCCAGACTGATCCCCTGGGACGGGCCATCTGGGCGGACCGGAACACAGCCATCGTCATCCCGCGCGAACGCCCGGCCGGATGGCAGCAGCCGAAGATCGGCGGCGAGGGCGTGCGCCATGTGCAGGGCGATGGAACGGGATTGGTTGCGATCCGCATCGTCAATCCTCTGGCGGTGCGGGATAACCACACCTACAGCCTTCAGTTTCGCGATGACGGCGCTTTTTTTGAACTGGACAGCAGTTTCACCGGTCTGACCCGAAGGATCGCTCTTTACAGCGTCAATGGCGGCAACAGCCTCGCCCTCTACTCTGTCGATGACCCCAATACCAGCGAGGCGATGGCGGATTTCATCTATGACGGCTTTCAGGTTCTGCTGACAAACCATGATGTCTCCATTGACACCACCTACTGGGCGTCCGGCACCTCAGCCCTGGCGCTCATCGATATGACCCAGACCCTGAGCGGGATCGCTCTGCCGCGCGATTACGAGATCCGCATTATGGAACTTGGCGCCTACAAACCAGTCAATATCGCCACTACCACCAATTTTCAGGTCTGGGATGTAACCGATCCCGAGGCGCCCTTTCAGGTTGAATACCGCTTCACTGAAAGTAAAAGCTCATCGGTGGCGGATCGCGGGTTGCTCAAGTCCGGCTGCCGGGTCATTCTTGTCAACAACGCCGTCGAGAGGCGGCAGACCTGGAAATGGGATTTCGGCTATCCGGCCGAATCCGACAGCGCCGCCTGGAGTATGCCGGTCAAGGGCGACCTCTTCAAGGTCCTCACCCGCAAGCCCTTTGACCGCTATGACCGTTTCGAATTCACCATGCTCGGCAACACCGTCAGCAACCGCAAGATCGCCGCTGACCTTGAAAAGATCTACACGGTTCCGGATCCCTACATCGCCGCCAGCACTCTCGAGCGCAAGGTGATCAACCAGGAAGAGGGGAGGGGGGACCGCCGCATCGATTTCGTCAATCTGCCCCCGGAATGCCAAATCTCCATCTTTACCTCCTCAGGCCGACTGGTGCGCGAGTTGAAGCACAGCGGCGATGCCACCATGTCGCGGGAGAGCTGGGACCTGCGCACCCGGGATGGCCTGGAGATCACCCATGGTGTCTATTTCTACGTGGTCGAGGCCCCAGGCATCGGAGTCAAGCGCGGCAAACTGGCGGTGATCAAGTAGTGATGTGCTGCGGCGGGCACCTGCAGCTCGCATCCGCCGCCAGCATTTCAGGGATATCTAATCGGACAGGAATGCCTATGAGATATGCAATCAGTATCGGGTTGCTGCTGCTGGCCCTCGCCACCACCGGCAATGCACAGTTCGAAACCGATGTCTCCGGAGTCGGCACCAGCGCCGGCACCTTTCTCGAGATCGGGGTCGGCGCCCGCGCCCAGGCCATGGGCGGTGCCTATGCCGCCCTTTCCAACGATCCGAGCGGGCTCTATTACAACCCCGCCGGCATCGTCTGGGTCAAAAATGCCCAGCTCGAGGTGATGCACAACGAATGGCTGGTCGGCACGCGCTACGATTTTGTCGGCCTGCTGCTGCCGCTGCCCTTTCTCAACTCCACACTCGGTACGAACCTGATCATGCTCGATTATGGCGAACAGCCGGTGCGTACGGTCGAACGCCCCGAGGGGACCGGGGAGCTCTGGGATGCGCGCGATTATACCGTTGGCCTCACCTGGGCCCTCGCCCTGACTGACCGTTTTTCCTTTGGCTTGACGGGCAAATATGTCAGCCAGAAGATCTGGCATGAGACCGGCAGCGCCATGGCCATCGATCTCGGCATCCACTATAATACCATGCTCAAGGGACTGAAGCTGGGGCTGGCGATGTGCAATTTCGGCAACGAGATCGGCCTGCGTGGCCGGGATCTCGATACCTCGGTGGACCCGGACGAGAAAAATGAGAACATCGACCGCGTCCCGGCTGAATACAAGACCGGCACCTATCCCTTGCCCCTGCTGTTCCGCTTCGGCATCGCCTACGAGCGGGAACTGGGCCGGTTCGGCACCGCCCTGGTTACCGTGGATGTGAATCATCCCAGCAATTCCACCGAGAGCGTCAACCTCGGCGCCGAATATGGCGTCGCCGGCCTCTTTTACCTCCGCGGCGGTTATGCCAATCTGTTCGAAAAGGATAGAAGCAACGGCCTGACCCTTGGCGGCGGACTGGATTATTATCGCCGCGGCAGCATGGGCTTCCGCATCGATTACGCCTGGTCGGATTGGGGCATCCTGGAGGAGAGCCACCGCTTCTCCGTCGGCATACTCTTCCCCTGACCCGCCGGCGGAGTAGCAAAGATGGTATTGCCGCCCTGAATGGATCCATGACAAAAGGAGCAACCCCTATGAAGAAGACCCTTTGCATCCTGATTCTGCTCACCGCCGGAATGGCCCTGGCGCAGATCAATCTGCCGGCCGAAGGACTCGTCGGCCATTGGACCTTTGACAATCCCGCAAATCTGGCCCAGGCCACGGCAGGCAACGACCTGGTCCCCGACAAGCTGACCGGCACCCTCAATTTCAAGGCGGTGCCGGGTCCGGCCACCGGCAATGGCGCCGTCAATGTCGGCATCGGCAGTTTTTACAGGTGCTACCACGACATCGAGGCCAATGGCCATGATCCAGCACTGCCCGACTCCCTGCCCACGCGCGTCAACCGCTTCGCCGTCGTCGTTGACGTTCGCCTCCCTGCAAAAGAGGTCTGGTATACCCTTTTCGCCACCGACAACAACGGGGACCTGGCCGAGAGCGACGGGGACTTTTTTATCCGCACCGACGGTGCTCTCGGCCTCCAGGCCACCGGCTACTCCTTCTACAAGATCCAGGACACCGAACACTTTTTCCGCCTGGTCATCAATGCCGACCTCGGCAATTATTATAATTATTATCTTGATGGGCAGCTGCTGCGTGAGGGCGGCACGCGCCGCCTTGACGACCGCTTTTCCCTTGACAGCCCCGATGGCTCCAATCAGGTGCTTTTCTTCGGTGACAATGACGGCGAGGATTCTCCCATCGACATCGCCGAGCTCGCCCTCTACAACCGTCCCCTGACGCCGGCCGAGATCGCCGCGATGGGCGGCTATGGCCATTTCATCGAATCGGAGACGCCGGTCTCCATCTGGAACTTTGACAAACCCGACAGCCTCTTCTGGGCCAGGGTGGGGGAGCCGCTCGAGCTGATGGGCGGGGTCAAGGCCGCTCCGGGCCCGAACAGCAGTGACGGCGCGGCCGCGGTCGGTGGCGGGGCCTGGCTGAAGGCCCTTGTCAACATCCCCCCCAACGGCCGGGACAACCCGCAGAACGTCAACCGCTATACCCTCGCCATGGACATCCGCCAGCCGCAGCGCGGCAAATTCAGCGCCCTGCTGCAGACCAATCCGGACAACAACGATGACGCCGACCTCTTTGTCAACCCCGACGGGCGCATCGGCTCCTCCGCCATCGGCTGGAGCGATTCAACCCTGTACGTCGGGGAGTGGTCGCGCGTGGTCATGACCTGCAACGCCGGGGATACAACATCCAGCCTCATCCTCTATGTCGATGCCAAATCCTGCCTCAAGGTCGCGGAGCTGGCCACTGACGGGGATCTTTCGCTTGCGGCCCGGACCGGCCTCAACCGCATGCTCTTTTTTGCGGATGAAAACAACGAGGACGCCCCGCTAGAGGTGGCCAATATTACCCTTTATAACCGGCCGCTCAGCGAAAAGGAGGTGATCGCCCTCGGAAAATATGAACACCTGCGCAGCAAAGAGGTCACCCCGGCCCTGCACACTGTCAAATTCCGCATCGCCGACGAGATCCAGTATGCCGCGATTCCCCATCATCCCGATTTTGATTTCGGCGCCGGCACCAGCTTCACGATCGAATGCTGGATGCGCGCAGATCTTCCCTATGAGGGCGATCCGGCCTTGATCTCCAACAAGGACTGGGACAGCGGCGCCAATCCGGGTTGGGTGCTCTCCGCGCGCGGTGATGACTGGAAGTTCAACATTGCTGACAAAACGGGCCTGCGCTTCGACGCCGCCATCACCACTCCCGATGTTAATGACGGTTTCTGGCACCACCTGGCGGTCATTGTCGACCGCAGCAAACAGGAGTATGTGCTCATCACCGACAACAGCGTCACCGTCGCCCAGAGCATGGTCTCCGGGGAGGGCGTCGCCCTGGGCGATATTGACACCGGCCTGCCGATAGGCATCATGCAGGACGGCACCGGCAACTATGCCTGGGGCTACAAAATGCCTGGAGCGGTCGATGAGGTGCGCATCTGGAATTCCGCCCTGAGCCCGGAGACGGTGAAAAAATGGGCCCACCGCCTGGTCACCGCCGAACATCCCGATTACGCCAGCCTGATCACCTACCTGAAATTCGACGATGCCTCGGGTCGGGTGGTGACTGACGCCAGCGGCCGCGGCCATCATGCCGAACTCAAGGGCCAGATCGAATGGCAGGTCTCCTACGCCCCCCTGGCCGATGCCGTCGCCGACGGTCTCAAGGATCTGTCCGGGATCTGGGGTGGCCAGAAAGCCGGCGCCTCGGGAGGGATGACCCTGACCGCCGATTTCAAATTCAATCTGGCCAAGCTTCCTGCTGCGGCGGCATCCGGACCGGTCCAGGAAGCAGATATCGAATCTTACCTCAATGAACAATACGCCCTCAGCGGCCACAACAGCCTCTCCGGCGTGGTCAAGACCGAACTTCCGGCGATCGTCCTGGCACGTTACGGCCGCGTCTGGTATCTGGACGCCTCGGCTTCTTATACCCAGAAGACCAAAGTCCTCTTCACCTTCAATGAAACCCCGGGCGCGGCTGCAGGCTATGTTCTGCTCAACCGCGCCGGCGCATCGGGCAATTTTGCAGCGCTGGGTACTGCAGCTGCCGTCGATGGCAATAATGTCATCTTTGCCAACCTGACGCTGAAGGATGGCAGCTATTACACCCTGGGCACGAAAGACGAGACCGCTTCGCCGCTGGGCACCCTCAGCGGCATCACCGGGGAAGGCGGATCAAATTTCACCTATGAATTGAAGAATGCCTGGCCCAATCCTTTCAATCCGAGAACGACCATTGCCTACTCCCTGGCCAAAAGCTCGCAGGTGCGGCTGACAGTGTACAATCAGCTCGGCCAGGCGGTCGCCAACCTGGTAGATGGCAAGCAGGAATCAGCCGGCCGCTATCAGGTCGTCTGGGATGCCCGCAGCATGCCCAGCGGACTCTATTTCTTCCGCCTCGAGGCCGGGGCTTTCACCAAGACCGGGAAAATGGTGCTCGTCAAGTGAGCCGCCATGGCGACAAACCCTTCTCCCGCTGCTGTACTGCAGCGGGAGAAGATCAGTATTACAGAGCAGCCCATATGGCGCTCCTTTTCATCGCGATCTTTTTCCTCGCCGCCGGCTGCGGCAGGAAAAAGCAGCCCCGGGATCCAGCCGTCGCTCGAGTCGGAGACCGGGTCATCACGGTATCCGAATTCCGCAGCAATTATGAATTTGGCATGCCCTTCCTGAAAAAAGGCCCCGATCCAAAGTCCGCCTATTTGGACTATATGATCCGGGAGAAGCTCCTTGCCCTGGAGGGATATCGGCTCGGCTTTGACCGCCACCCTCGTGTCCGTGAAAATGAAGCAGCCTTGATGCCCGAGCTCCTCATCGAGGAGCTTTTCGACCACGAGATCCGGCGTAAAATCACGGTCACGACCGAAGAGATCCATGAAGGAATTACCAAAGCGAAGGTGAGCTGGAAATTCCGTTACTGGTTCGAGCCCAACCGGGCCGATGCCCTGGCTGTCCGGACGGCGATGGAGGAGGCCGGCTACGCCCGCGTGGTCGCGGAGCTGCTCGAAAGCAATCCCGAGATCAGGCTGGAGCCCGCAGATTTTGAAAGCGGCTACCTCACCTGGCTGGAGATTGATCCGGCGATCCTCGCGGCGATCAAGGATTTACCCGTCGGGGAGATCTCGGAGCCGCTCTTCATCAACGGTGCCTGGGTTCTTTTCCAGATTACTGATATCCGGCGGGAAGCGTTCACCGAGAATGCCTTCCGCGAAGGGGCCGAGAGCATGCGGCAGGTCCTGTTCTACCGCAAGGCACAGACGGCAGTGCGGCGTTATGTCGACAGTCTGATGACCCCGCTGGATGTGCGCACCAAGGCGGAATCCTTTCGTTTACTTGCCGATGCGCTGGCGGAATGGACGGCCCTTGAACCGGCGGAAAGGGGGGAGGTGCTGGCCGTCGCCGCCAAAGCCGGGCCGGAACAGCCCCACCTCCGAAAACTGAACAACCATCTTGACGCTCCTTTGACGGAATTCGCCGGCGGCCGCTGGACCATCGGCGATTTTCTGCAGCGATTCGATCCCGCATCTATCAAGGCGCCGGCAGGCGATCTCCACGCCTTTCGCAAGTCCATCAACCAGCGTTTGGCTCTCACCCTCCGGGACCACTATTTGGCCGGAGAAGCGCGCAAGCTCAAGCTGCATAAAAGCCCTCGACTCCAGCACAGCTTGCAGCAGTGGCGAGACAAATGGGTCTATGATGAGGCGCGCAGCCATTTTCTCAGGAGCGTAATGGTGGACAGCGCCGCCACCCGGACCTTTTTCCAGCAAAACCTCGCTCGCTACCGGCTGCACAAGCGTAAAGAACCCCTCTTCACCGAATTTAGTGAGGAGGCGAAGCGGGATGCGTGGCTGCAAAAGGCCAGGGAAATGCTGAACGGGGAGGCTGCGGCGCTGCAGCGGCGCTATCCCGTCACCATCCATCGCGCCATCCTGGATACTATTCACGTCACGGCTGCTGCAGACAATAAATGGATGAGCGTGCAGCTCTTCAAGTCGGGCAGCCAACGCATGGCTGCTCCGATCGCGGATCCGGCATGGGGCCTGTAGCTGATCGAGCCGGCCGGGAGCGATGAATTACGAGTGCGCACTTGCTCAGGAATGGGCCAAGATATGAAATCAGATAGAGGCAGCACCCCCGCGGGTCCGATCGACCTGTGGCTGATCGAGGACAATCCGCGCTACCGCAAGACCATCGCCGGTCTGATGGAGCACACCGGAGGGATCCACTGCTCGCAAGCCATGGCGACCTGCGAGGAGGCAATCCGGTTGGCCGAAAGCGAATCTCCTCCCCAGGTCATTCTGCTCGATATCGGCCTGCCCGGCATGAACGGCATTCAGGGCATTGAGGTCTTCAAGTCCCTGCTCCCGACGACACATATCATAATCCTCACCATCTACGATGACAATAACAAAGTGCTGGAAGCGATCTGCGCCGGGGCTTCGGGTTATCTTCTCAAGGATTCCCCTCCCGAAAAAATCATCGAATCGATCCAGGAGGTTATGGCTGGCGGTGCCCCCATGAACATGCAGATCGCTGCCAAGGTGCTCGAGATGTTCAGAGAGCACTATCCCAAAAAATCCGATTACGGCCTGACCGAGCGCGAGAAGGAAATTCTGCAGCACCTGGTCTCCGGCCTCACCAAACAGCAGATCGCCGGCAAGCTCTTTCTCAGCTTTCATACTGTGAACACCCATATCAAGAATATCTACACCAAACTGCACGTCAATACGCGCTCGGGAGCCGTCTCCAAGGTTTACAAAGAGAAACTGCTTTGAGCAGCCTGCAGCTCCTGGACCAGGCTGGATGGCAGTTCCGCACCAGTCAGGGCACAAAATACCACGATCATGCGATTGTTTTATTGCGCCTGTACCCGTAGTTTTAACTTCAGGCGAAGCGGCATGATCGCGACAATTCCCCCAAAGCTTGCTGCATTTGAAATTCGTGAAGGAGGTAGCCCCATGAAAAATAGTTACCTGTATCGGTTGACGCTCCTTTTCGCGCTTTTTTCGGCGCTGGCGGTATTCGCTCAGGCTCCGGATCCTGCGGGGTGGTGGAAATTTGACGATCCGGCGGACCTCCTCAAGCCGGAGGCTGGCTTCGGCCTTCCCCTTGAGCTGGTGGGCACGCACCAGAGCGTCGATGGCCCGGCGGCCGGCAACGGCGCGGTCAAAATCGGGATCGGCAGTCACTACAAAATGATGCATGGCATCGCCCCCAACGGTGGTGGCAGTTTTGTCAACGAGTTCACCCTGATGTTCGATTTTCGTGTCGAGCAGCTGAACAAGTGGTATACCCTTTTCCAGACCGCGATGGAGAACAACAACGATGGCGACTGCTTCATCGACAAGGAGGGCAACATTGGCACCGGCTCGACCGGATACACCGACTATGCGGTCATCCCCAATGAATGGTATCGCCTGGTTATCTCGGTGAAAAATGGCACGCACTATCGCTACTATCTCGATGGTCTGCTGGCATTCGACGCCGACATCCAGGATATCGATGGCCGCTACGGCCTCGAGCCGCTGCTACTGCTCATGGCCGATGACGACGGCGATGACGGCTCCATCGAAATTGCCGAGGTCGGTATCTGGAGCACAGCCCTGACCTCCTGGCAGGTGCAGTCGCTCGGTGGCTACGACCACCAGCAGCCGCTCGATCCCATGCAGCCGGCGGGAAGATGGAAATTTGATAACGTCGACAATCTGGCTGAGGGATATTTCGGCAAGGATCTGGTGCTCACCGGCAGCGAACTGGCGGTCGAAGGCCCCTCCACGCAGAACAAGGCTGTGCGCATCGGACCGGGCAGCTATTATATCATGGAGCCCGGCATCGCACCCAACGGCGGCGGCTCCTACATCAATGAGTTCAGCATGCAGTTCGATTTCAAGGTCCCCGAAATCGGCAAATGGCACGCTTTTCTGCAGACCAACACCAGCAACGGCAATGATGGGGATCTTTTCGTCAATGCCGACGGCCAGATCGGCGTCGCCTCCACCGGTTACAGCGACCTCAAGATCAATGCCGGGGAGTGGTACCGCCTGATCATCTCGGTCCGGAATGGCGAGTTCTTCCACTACTTTCTGGACGGCAAACTCCTTTTTGAGGGTCTCAAGCAGGATCTGGATGGCCGTTTCGGTTTGGAGGACAAGGTGCTGCTCTTCGCGGACAACGATGGCGAGGATGGCGAGATCGACATCGCTGATGTCGCCTTTTGGGGGAGGGCGCTGGCCGACACCGAAGTGGTCAAACTCGGCGGCTATGCCCATGAGAGCAAAAAGGTTGCAGGCAGCTGGAAATTCGACGATGCCGGCGACATCCTCAAGGCCGAAGCCGGCTTGGGCCTGCCCCTGGAGCTGGTCGGCAGCCATGAAGTCATCGAAGGACCCGCGCCCGGCAATGGCGCGATCCGGATCGACAAGGGCAGCCACTACAAGCTGACCCATGGCATCGCTCCCAACGTCGGCGGACTCCTCGTCAATGAATACACGATCCATGCGGATATCAGGATCCCTGTTCTCTCCGGCTGGCACACCCTCTATCAGACCACGCCGGCGAACAACAATGACGGGGACTGTTTCATTAAATCCTCCGGTGTAATCGGCACCGGTGACACCGGCTATTCCACCGATGCCATCCTCGCCAACGAATGGTACCGGGTGGTCATCTCGGTCAAAAACGGCACCCACTACCAGTACTATTGGGATGGCCAGCTGGTTTACGAGGCGACGGTCCAGGGGATTGACAGCCGTTTTGCTCTTGAACCGGTGCTGCTCATGTTCGGAGACGATGACGGCGACGACGGCAGTATCGACTGCGCAGAGATCACGGTTTGGAATTACGCTCTCAATGCGGATGAAGTCGCTGCTCTGGGTGGATTCGGCCATGTGGTCGGTGTTGAGGGAAACGAGGCGGGCGCCATCGTGACCCGCTACGAGATGGACCAGAACTATCCCAATCCTTTCAACCCGGAAACCTCGATCTCTTATGCCCTGGTCAAGTCCGGACACGTCCGTCTCGAGGTCTTTAACATGCTCGGGCAAAAGATGGCCACCTTGATTGATCACCAGCAGGAGAGCGGCCGGCACAGCCTCCGTCTTTCCGGCGCGGGCTGGCCAAGCGGCGTTTACTTTTACAAGTTATCGGCGAACGGATTCACCCAGACCAAAAAAATGTTCCTTTGCAAGTGACTCAAACGGTGCAGGCTCCATTCCTATGAAGAAAACCATTCTCCTGCTTTTACTCATCGCAGCCGCGACCTCCGGCCAGATCCCGCATCCGATAGGCTGGTGGAAATTTGATGATCCGGCCTCCCTCACCCGGGCGGAGGCCGGTTTCGGCCGTAACCTCGAGGCTGTCGGGAGTGCCGTTACTGCAGTCTCCGGCCCTGACAGCGGGAATGGAGCCGTGCGCATCGGTACGGGCAGCTATTTCAAACTGGACCACGACATCCCCGGCAACGGGGACGGAATCTATCTCAACGAATACACCCTTGCCTTTGATTTCAAGGTACCCGCCCTCGGCGTCTGGTACTGCTTTTTTCAGACCAACACAGCCAACAGTAATGACGGGGAATGTTTCATTAATCCCTATGGCAATGTCGGCGTCGGCGCTACCGGTTACTCCGGCGCCAGTATCAAGCCCGGCGAGTGGTACCGGCTGATCCTCTCTGTGAAAAACGGCTCCTTTTTTCAGTTCTATCTGGACGGTGTGCCGTTCTTCAGTGGAGCCACGCAAATCCGGGATGGGCGTTTTTCCATCGAGAATCCACTGCTCCTTTTCGCCGACGAGAACGGCGAGGATGGAGCCATCGACTGCGCCGAGGTGGCCATCTGGGATCGCCCCCTCACGGCCGTCGAGGTCAAGCTGCTGGGCGGATTTGGCCATACCTTCCACTATGATTTAATGACGCGCGTCCCCTATCTGCAGGCGCCCACCCCCACCTCTATCCAGGTCTGCTGGCACGACAGCTCAGCCGTTCCTTCACGGGTGGAGTACGGACTCTCCCCTGCACTGGGAGAGAGCGCTGCCGCCAGCCAGGAGCAGCTGAGCGGGCCCTACCGCTGGCATGCCGCCAAACTCGCGGGACTGCAGCCGGACACCGAGTACTTTTACCGGGTGGTCAGCGGGGATGGCGCCTCCCCGCTGTGTACTTTCCGGACACTGCCCGAACCGGCCAAGGCCGGCAAGCTGCGCATGCTGCTGCTCAGCGATACCCACTCCGGCGATTCCACCATGGTCAACCGGGTCGTGCGTGCAGCCAGGGCTAAAATCGGAGCGCTTTACGGTGAGGATCTGCATAATCAGCTCAATCTGGTCTTCCATTCCGGGGATCTGGTCGTCAGCGGCGGAGTGATCAACCAGTATACCGATCAGTATTTCCGCCCCATGGCGCAGCTTTCGTCCTCGGTCCCTTTTATGACCGTCACCGGCAACCATGAAGGGGAGAGCCCCTATTATTATCAGTACATGAAATACGACGATCACTCCCTGCTCGCCCCGCCGAGCGCCTATGCAGAGCGGATGTGGGAGCTGAAAGCCGGCAACACCCTCTTCATCGGCCTTAACACCAATATCGTATCGGCGGCGGGGGCGCTCCAAAAAGCCCTCCTCGACGGCCGCCTGCAAAAGGCCGAGCAGGATCCCGCCATCGATTTCGTCTTCATATTTTTCCATCACCTGCCCTGGTCTGAACTGTGGGTGGAGGGAGTGACCAATGATGCGGGCAGCAATTTTATACGCAGGGAGCTGTTTCCGGTCATCAGGAAATATACCAAGGTGCAGCAGCTTACCTACGGTCATACCCATGCCTTCGAGCGCGGGACGGTCGAATCCCCGATGCCTGACGGCGATTTCCGCATCGTCTGCGCCGGCGGCGGGGGTGGCGCCACCGATAACTGGGGCGAATTCCAGAACATTGACCATCCCTTCATCCATGTCGCCTATGATCACTATTTTTTCCAGATCCTCGAGATCGATGTACCCAACCATTCGTTCGAGATCTCGATGTACAGTCTTGGCAATCAGTTTAAAAGTCGGGAGGCCCAGCTCATGGACCGCTGGTACCGCAAGGTTAGCCAGCATGGACCCGATACGCCGGTAATTGAGACTCCTATTATGCAGGAATCGGCGCTTGTGCTGAAGAGCTCACCCTTTTCAGGGCCCGATTCCCTCATGAGCGTGCAAATCCAGATTGCCGAAGGGGCGGAGTTCTCCAGCCCGAAAATCGATACCCTGGTGCACTGGCGCAACATCTACGGTGTCGACGCCAACTATGAACCTGTCGACAAGAACGCAGGGATCGATCTGACACGGACCGCTTTCAGCCGGGCGCGTTTCCAGACCGGCAAATCCTACGCCTGCCGTGTGCGCTATCGCGATCACAATCTGAAGTGGAGCGGCTGGTCCAATGCCACTTCTTTCAACGTCGAAGCTTCAGTCGGACTTGGGGATGAGAGTCCTGGGCGCTATGAACTGGCGCAGAACTACCCCAATCCCTTCAACGGCAGCACCATCATCGCCTATCAGATCCCCAATCCCGCTCACGTTTCTCTCAAACTCTACAACCTTCTCGGGCAGGATGTCCGCACTCTGGTTGACACCCAAATGGCCGCCGGCATGCACCGCGTCGAGCTGGATAGCCGTGGCCTTCCGAGCGGCCTCTATATCTACGAACTGGCCTGTGATGCCTTCCTGGTCCGGAAACGGCTCAATCTGGCCAAATAGCCGGCCCGGCTTTCCATCCTTCTGCCTCCTTAATTTGGTTTGTGATCGGATCCGGATGTAAAAAGAGCCCTGAAATTTCAGGGCTCCTTTATATCGTTTCTACTTTTTATGGCTTGCTTTGCGTATCCTCATTGGTTATTTTATGGATAGAAAGAGAACGAATCAACTCCCGACCAGATGAGGCCCTGTGTAGCCCGAGTCTGGTATGCGCCGTTGCATTCCAACCCGATCTTCTGGAAGGCGGACATGACAACAGATTCCGGAGCAAAACCGCATTTCGTCAAGAGATGGCTGAACAGGCTGATCAGCGCCTTCCGGCTCTCTTCGGAGGACAAGGAACTCACCCGCACGGTCATCGATCTGGAAAACATCCGCCGCGTCTTCTATCTCTCGCTCCTCGCCATCCCCACCAGCGCCTGCTATTTCATCTTTTTTCTGATCAAGTCGGCCGGCGAGACCGGCGTGACCTATCAATGGCGGCACGCAATCTGGATCTGCCATGCCATCCTGCTGGTCAGCTTTATCGTCATCAACCTCGTCATCTACTTCTTCGCCTACAAGCCCGGCAAGAACAGCCCGCTGGCGCTGGCTTGCATCCACATCACCGCAGTGATCCTTCTGCTGGAGGGCGCAGCCCTGGCTGCGGCCGATCAGCTGGTCACCGACAACATCACCGCCTACCTGATCACCTGCCTCATCACCGGCCTCGTTCTGCTGACGCCGCCGAGGTTCGCCCTGCTCTATTATCTGATCTCCTTCACCGTGTTTTATTTCGCCATCTCCCTGACCCAGAAAAATCCCGCAATCCTGATCTCCAACCAGATCAACGGCCTGACCGCGGCCGCCCTCGGCTTCTGTCTTTCCATCATTCTGTGGCGCGGCTACCTCATCCGGGTCAGACAAAGCCGGGTGATCGAAAAACAGAACAGTGAGCTAAAAACGGCGCTCGATCAGGTCCATTCCCAAAAGGAGGATGTGGAGCAGCTCAGCCGGATCGGCCGGGATATCACCTCGTCGCTGTCGATCGAGAATATCATCCATACCATCTACGAGAATGTCAACACCCTGATGGATGCCTCTGTTTTCACCATCGGGCTGCACAATCCCGGCAAGGGCGTTCTCGAATTCCCCGCCACCATCGAGGACAATCGCTCCCTGCCGCCCTTTTCTGTGGCCCTTTCGGATGAAACACATCTTGCGGTGCGCTGTTTCAACCATCACCGGGAGGTCGTTATTAACGACTGCAGCGCTGAATGCGGTGAATATGGCGGAGCTCTGACCTCCTCACTGACGGGGGAACCGCCCCTTTCATTTCTCTATCTGCCCCTGTGGAAGAAGGACAAGGTCATCGGTGTGATCTCGGCGCAGAGCCGCGTTAGAAATGTCTATGATGATTATCATGTCAATATGCTGCGCAACCTGGCGGCCTTCAGCGCGATCGCCCTCGACAACGCCGAAGCCTACCACCGGCTCTCGGCCCTGCTCGAGGAGCTGAGGAGCACGCAGGAAAAACTGGTCACCCAGTCCAAGCTCGCCGCCCTCGGCGCCCTTACCGCCGGCATCGCCCACGAAATCAAGAATCCCCTCAATTTCGTCAACAACTTCGCCCAGCTCTCCCGCAATCTGGTCGGGGAGCTTAGGGAAGAGTTGGGCCGCGAGCGGCTGGACCAGCCGGCCATCGCGGAAATCCTGGCTACACTGGAGCAGAATTCCGTCAGGATCGAGGAGCATGGCAAGCGGGCGGACAGCATCGTTAAAAGCATGCTGCAGCACTCCCGCGGCCGGTCGGATGAGCACCAGCTCACCGATATCAACGCCCTGCTGTCCGAGGATGTCAATCTGGCCTATCATGGCATGCGCGCCCAGGATGCCGGTTTCAACGTCACTATCGAGACCGATCTGGATCCAGCGGTGGGCAAACTCAACGTCATACCTCAGGATGTCAGCCGTGTTTTTCTCAATATTATCACCAACGGCTTTTATGAGGTGCATCGCAAGAAACTGGAGCAAAACGGGGAGTTCAAGCCCACCCTCACTGTGAAAACCCGCAGCCTCGGCGACCAGATCGAGATTCGCATCCGCGACAACGGCGACGGCATTCCTCTGGCGATCAAGGAAAAGCTCTTCACCCCCTTTTTCACCACCAAACCCCCCGGAAAGGGCACCGGCCTCGGGCTTTCCATCAGCTATGATCTGATCGTGCACCAGCACAACGGACAGCTGCTCTTCGAAAGCGAGGAGGGCCGGTTTGCAGAATTCACCATCCGCCTGCCCAGGTAATATACATACGCCGGAGTGAGCGGGATGATGCCATTCTGACTGCAGGGACTAACCGGTTTGCAGCCTGTTCATCCACCCGTATCTGGTCCATTTTACTGCCAATCCCGTTTATATTGCTATCAGTGGAGAAAACCCCGATGAAAAATCTGTTCCTCTTTACGCTTCTCCTGCTATGCTGCACTCCCGCTGGTCATTTCAAGCCGCGTCAGATCCTCGTCATCACCGGCGGCCATGATTTCGAACGCGAACCCTTTTTCAGAATGTTCGATGAATTCGGCGACATCACCTGGAAGGAAAAAATGCACCCGCTCTCACAGGGGGCTTTTTCAGACGGCGAGCAGCCTTTTGACGCTGTGCTTTTTTACGATATGCCCGACTCGGTTACTGCCGCGGTGCAGGAGGAATATACCCGGCTGCTGCAGCGGGGGACGGGCGTGGTTTTCCTCCATCACGCGCTGTGTGCCAATCCAGGCTGGCCGGAGTATGAAAGAATGGTGGGGGGGAAATATCTGCCGGCGGCGGAGGAGCGCGCGGGCCGGAGGATGCCGGCCTCCACCTATCGCGAGGATGTCGAGGTCAGGGTCGAGATCGCCGATCCCGGTCATCCGGTGACCCGGGGGCTCAGCGATTTTGTCCTCCATGACGAGGTCTACGGCGGATTCATCACCCGGCCCGATATTCATCCGCTGCTGCGCACCGGTCACCCGGAGAGCAGTCCGGTTATCGGCTGGGCGCACACCTATGGCCACTCCCGCATCGTCTATCTGCAGCCTGGTCACGATCACCGGGCCTTTGACGATCCCCGCTTCCGCAGGCTGGTGCGCAACGCAATCGAGTGGGTCAGCGAATAGTCCGGGTTCAGCGCAGCAGCAGCACCTTCCGCGAGGCGGAGAAGCCCGGGGCGGTCATTCTGATGATATAGACCCCGGCGGGCGCCTGCCTGCCGGCTTCGTCATTTCCCGCCCAGATCAGCCGGTGTTTTCCCGCCTGAAGAATCCCCTGATGCAGGGTAGCAACCCGTTTGCCGAGCAGATTGAAGACCCTGACCTCGACCTGCTCCTGACCCGCCGCCGTCACCTCCACGCAGGTCTGGGCATTGAAGGGATTGGGATAATTGGGAAGGAGTTGGAAACCCGTAATCTCATGCCGACTGAGCCCCTCGACCCGGGAGCCGACATCCGCCCAGGCGCTGACTACATCGGTAGTGCTCGCATCGGACTCACCAGCTGTCAAAATACGGTTGCTGATCTCCTCTCCCGCCGGGCCTTTTTCCACTTTATCCCAGCTGCCGCGGGTGAATTTGTATTCCAGGGCCTGACTTTTGGGGAAGGGCAGAACCAGGTGCCACCTGTAATCGCCGGTCCGTATCATCGGCAGATCATGCGACTGGCCATCGGTTCCCGCCTGTGCTGGCCCCGGATCCCAGCTATTGAAATTTCCGGCGAGATAAATCATGTCAGTGGCCGGGGTGCTCGGCGGCGTGGTGACCGTGAAAGTGATCAGACGGCCAGTTTCGCCGGCGCCGGCCCCGGTCAGGGTGATGATCAGCGGGCTCTCATCGGGATCGTTGCTGGTGAAACTCAACTCTGCCTTTTTCGATCCCGCACTCAGCGGCGCGAAACGGATGGTGACCGGGCGGGAAGTGCCCGGTCGGAGCGCAAAGCTGGGCACATCACCAATAAGGTGAAATTCGCCGGCGTCAGGACCGGTGAGGCGTGGTGCCTTGACTGTAAGCCGGGCGGTGCCGGTGTTGGAGAGGACGATCGTCTTCTCCGGCCATTGTCCGACGCTGACAATGCCGAAGCTGAGCGCCGCTGCATCGCAGGTGATGTCGGCAGCCCCCTCGGGAGAAACCGGTTCCACCTCATCGATGAACAGCCCGCCAGTCCTATAGTCTCCCGACGTCGTTCCCGAAATCGTAATGCTGACCCATTGCAGAATATAATTGGCGGGCAATCCCGGCTTGCCGGCCCAGGTAAAAGAGAGATCATTCCATTGCGCCAGATCATCCGACGGATTATCATGAATCAGGGTATCAATCTGCTCGATATGCATCAAAAAGTTGCGCAGTTCATCCTGATCATAGCCTACCATGGAAAGCCTCGCGGTCATTATGACGCCTGGGCCTGCCGTACTCTCTGCGATCCTGACGCTCATCCCCGCTGCTTCCTGCCACTCACTCGAGTATGCCAGTTTAGGCGAAAATTGATCAAAGCCCCACCGCCCTGAACCGGGATTAGCAATGCCAAGCCCGCCTGGTGTTGTGCAGCCAAGCGACATCTGTTTATCGCCCAGCGGATCCTTTCCCGGCGCACTCGGATAATTGACCTCATCATTCACGCCAAAGGTAAAACTGGATGTTACGACACCCCAACCATAAAGAAGGACCGGGCTATGGGTCCATCCCTGCGCCGTTCCGTCGTTGAAATCAAACGTGCCGCCGGTCCATTCGCGGTTGGAGTGCGCAAGCCAGTCAAAAATATTGTAGGTCAGGAGTTTGTTGTCATAGTTCAGATGATATTCATTATCGCAGAAATTAATATCCCCGGTCACCACCACACGGCCGGCGCCGGCTTCCGCCACAGCGACAGCCAGGTGATTATACCGGCCGTATATGACCGCCCGGGCCGGCGCCGCGACGGCAAGATCCCCCCAGGCCTGCCAATTCAGCCGTGTCAAGCCGCCGCAAATATAATGGTTTAAAAAGCCGGTGATCGAGTATTCATCCTGCCAAGATACGCCCAGTGTTACACCAAAGGACTCGGAAATCCTCCCCAAATTGCCGTTGGGGCAATAATTGGGATTGTCGCCCATGAGCAGCAGCCCGCCGCCGTTTTGCACGAAAGCGACGATCTTGTCCCGCTCCGCTTCTGTATAGGAGCCGTCCCAGGCGGAACCCAGCGAGATGACCAGAATCTTGCAGGTGCTGAGATCGGCAGAAGAAAAACTGGAGGTTGTCGTGATCGTGTAGCCCCGGCCCCGCAGCGAATCGCAAATCATGCTGTACTTGTTGGCCGGCTCATAATCAAAATAAACGCCGTGGGTGAGGTCCCAGAGAACATTACCAGCCGTCCCCGTCGTACGGGAGAGCGAAAAATGAGCCAGGCCAGTTGCCGGTTTGCCCGTGGTTGGATCGATGCGGATCTCGCCAGCATGTACCCGCAGCGGCAGAATCGCAATCAGACTGGCCGCAAGGACACGAACCATGAGGGTCGCCTTGTTCGAAATCATAAAGACCGCTCCTGTTTTAAGAGACACCTGTTGCCACTCAGTTAAATATAAAGGATGGCGGCGTAACTGTCAAGACAACCAGCCAAATAAATCGAATTTTGGTCAAAAAATTAGTCCGGCCAGTCGCAAGGTGGAGCAATCTGCATCTGCCACAGGACTGTCGCCGGTTGGGGCGATTTTACTTGCTTTTCTGGCGCAAATTCGATATCGTGCAATAGAGCCGTTGATCCGGAACAGCCAAATAACCGGCGGGGGAAGTAATGGCAAGAGGCATATCGGACGTTCATCTTTGATGACGAGGATATGCCTTTTTCTTGTTTCGCCTTCATCCCGCCTGCCCGGGCTCGCCGGCGGGAACGAACCCAGCCGTAGCAAAAACGCCCGATCATGCCAAGCCATTCCACAAGGAGGCCTCCCATGTGCAGAAAGAACTGTTTACTGCTTCTCATTTGCTCGCTGGCCATTATGGCCGGCTCATGCTCCAAGGACGAAACGACCGCGCCCGGGCCGCTCGGCAGGGAGGAGGCCATCAATAGGGTCGTCAAGGAGATCCTGCCGGCGGCGGTGCCCAAGGGGGCGGATTACGTTTGCCTGGCCAGGGAGGAGATTGTGGAGAAAGGAGCGGTCATCGAGGAGGATACGCCGGAAAATCTCCGGCAGATCA
>ERZ795056.1121-NODE-1121-length-31695-cov-8.811852_pt1 | contig 31695 bp, 26 predicted proteins | sample MGYA00375140_ERZ795056 | MGnify/ENA primary metagenome ERZ795056 (study PRJEB30185, sample SAMN05720227) | activated sludge metagenome | isolation source: Anaerobic digester | place: USA | collected 2015-03-09 ... | reverse complement strand
ATTAACCATTATCTTACATCCGCATCTTGTATCCCGTATCCCGTATCCCGTATCCCGTATCCCGTATCCCGTATCCCGTATCCAGTATCCAGTATCCAGTATCCAGTATCCAGTATCCAGCATCCACCTTCTACCCCTTCTCCTCCCAAATCATACTTAAATGCACGATCGTTTCAGAAGCTTTCACCATATCATTTACGCCGATCCATTCCAGCTTGCTATGTATGTTCTGCATGCCGGTAAAGATGTTCGGACAAGGCAATCCCATGAAACTAAGCCTGCTACCATCGGTGCCGCCACGAATGCTTTCTGTTTTAACGGTTAGGCCTGCACGCTGAATGGCTTCTGCAGCAAAAGTGGCCACTTCTGGATGTTTATCCAGCACTTCTTTCATATTGCGATATTGCTCCTGCTGTACATATTCCATCGTAGCGCCTGCATGCCTGGCCACCACCGTTTCGGCTATCTTTTTAAGTCGTTGATGATGCTCGGCCAGTTTCGCCGTTTTAAAATCACGAACAATAAACCCGATGGTTGCTTTTTCGGCAATGCCATTTACCGAAACCGGGTGTACAAAGCCCACTTTGCCTTCGGTTGTTTCCGGGCTGAATTCATTTTTAGGCAATGCATCCAGCACTTCACCGGCTATTTTAATGGCATTCACCAGTTTGTCTTTCGCATAACCGGGATGAGCGATCACACCATGTATGACGATGCTGGCCCCGTCGGCACTGAAGGTTTCATCTTCCAGGCTTCCGGCCTCACCACCATCCAGTGTATATCCAAACGAAGCCCCGAGTTTTTTCATGTCGATCTTTGCGGTTCCTTTTCCCACTTCTTCATCGGGTGTAAATACGATCCGGATCTCTCCATGTTTCACCGAAGGATTCTCTATAAGGAATTGAGCGGCCTGCATGATCACGGCCACGCCGCTTTTATCATCGGCACCGAGTAAAGTAAGACCACTGGCAGTAATGATATCGCCACCCAGTTGGGTTTTTAAATAAGGCGAGTCCGTCATTTTCAGCACCTGTGTTGTATCATCGGGCAAGGTTATATCCTGCCCGCTGTATGCACGATGCAGCAAAGGTTTCACATTCGTACCGCTGCAATCCGGTGCGGTATCTACATGTGAACAGAAACAAATGACCGGGATATTTTTCTTATCACTGTTCGAAGGAATCGTCGCATATACATAACCGTAAGCATCCGTTTCCACCTGCGATAGTCCCATGGCTTTCAGTTCTGCTGCAAGGATAACCGACAGGTCCTTTTGTTTTTCAGTGGTGGGGAAAAGCTCACTCACAGGATCACTTTGGGTATCTACCTGTACATAGCGCATAAACCGTTCTGCCAGCATACTGGCGTTGATCTGTATCATGAAGTCTTGTTTTAATTTAATTGAATGGCAGTTGTAAAAAGATTAATCAACATACGTGTAAAACTATTTGAATGCAAACTTAGCAAACCCTTGCATTTAAGGTGGTAAGTTTTTACTTTTCTGTTCATTTAAACCAAAATACATATCATGAAAAAGATCTTCCTCGGTTCCCTGGTTGGAGCCATCTTACTGTTTGGCTGGCAAAGTTTGTCCTGGACGGTACTGGGTATCCACGAAAAAGCGATGAGCTATACGCCGGCACAGGATAGCCTGTTGAACACGCTCAGCAACACGCTGAAACAGGAAGGACAATATATTTTGCCAACCCTTCCTCCTAATTCTTCGGGCGAAGATTATGAAAAACTGTCCAAAAGTATTGAAGGCAAGCCTTGGGCCATGGTCACCTATCATGAAACCCATCACAATGACATGCTCATGAACATGATCAGGGGATTTCTCACCTGCTTCGTTTGTGTGTGGCTTTGTTGTGTGATCATTGGAAGGCAACAGAGCAAAGGCTTTTACAATGGTTTCAGTACGGCATTGATCTTTGGGCTTGTGAGCTTTTTATTCGTTTGGTATATCGGCCATATCTGGATGGGCATAGGCTGGTATGTGCTCAAAGGAGAAATGATCGACGCATTGGTTGGCTGGGGACTATCGGGCATCTGGCTGGGTTGGTGGTATTCCAGGAGATCTTAAAAAAATAAAAAAGGTATATGAAGTAACTGAAACATTAAAGGTTTCAGGGCTTCATATACCCATTTAAAGTTTGTGTATTAAACGATCTCTACCAGTTCAATATCGAATATCAGTTCTTGTCCGGCAAGGAAATGATTGGCATCCAGGATAACCACATCATCCTTAATTTCCACCACAACAACCGGTACAGGCTGGCCCTGTTGATTGCTCAAAGTCAATGTCATCCCTGGTTCCAGCTTCATATCTTCAGGAACATTTTCTTTTGGAAAAGGGATCATGGCATCTTCACTTCTTTCACCATAACCATCTTCTGCTGCGATGTTGATCGTTTTTTTATCGCCAATGTTCATGCCTGGGAGGGCTGCATCAAATCCCTTAATCATCTGTCCCGCTCCAACTGTAAATTCAAGTGGTTCGCGGCCTGCAGAAGAATCAAATTGTTCCCCGGATGTAAGCTTCCCTGTGTAATGTACTCTTACTACATCACCTTCTTTAACTTGTTGCATAGTGTTTTTTTTAATGATTATGTTACCAGCTGATGTACCTTACATCAGCATCGTTGCGTCGCACTCTTGTACTTTTCCAATACTATTCAACCGGGAAAATGAAAGGATCGATCACAAATTTCCGGCAAATTAAAAATTATATTCTACTTGGCCGAATTAAAAAACTTTACCCAACTTTGATGTATGAAAAGGTTAATCCATAACATATTCGTCGTAAGCATTTTACTATCCGGCACTACCTGTTGGGCGCAAACCAATAACAGTGCTTCGGTGATCACCGGTGCCGAAAGAATGGAAGTGTACCTGCCCATGCTGAAAGGCCGTACGGTAGCGGTTTTCGCCAATCAAACAAGCATGGTAAAAAGTACACACCTGGTAGATACCCTGTTAAAAAGAGGTGTTAAAATTAAGAAGATCTTTGGGCCCGAACATGGTTTTCGTGGACAGGCCGATGCAGGTGAACATGTATCCAATGCAGTGGACAAAAAAACAGGAATACCTGTGGTCAGTCTGTATGGAGATCATAAAAAACCAACCGCTGATGATTTGAGCGATGTTGACGTACTCATCTTTGATATACAGGACGTGGGTGTTCGGTTTTATACGTTCATCTCCTCGCTGCAATATTTTATGGAAGCAGCGCTGGAAAATCATAAGCCCTTACTCATACTCGACAGGCCCAATCCCAATGGATTTTACATTGATGGCCCCGTTCTGTCGCCTGCATTTGCCAGCTTCGTTGGTATGCAACCGGTGCCGATTGTTTATGGCATGACCATCGGCGAATACGCGTTGATGTTAACCGGTGAAAACAGGTTATCGGAACTGGCTAATAAGATCAATGCATATAACATCACAACAGAACCTTCTGTTGACACGCCCTTTCATATTCAGGTGATCAAGTGCAAAAATTACGATCACAATACACGGTATGTACTGCCGGTAAATCCATCGCCGAACCTGAAAGAAATGCAATCCATTTACTGGTATCCAACAACCTGCTTATTTGAAGGAACGGTGCTCAGCGAAGGAAGAGGCACCGACAAGCCCTTCCAGGTTTTTGGTCATCCAACCTTACCCAAAAAACTTTACAGCTTCACACCCAAACCAAACGAAGGCGCTAAAAGCAGCAAATGTTTTAACCAAACCTGTTATGGCTGGAACCTTTCGGGCAGCGAAGCAGAAGTACTCAAGAAAGTAAATAAGAAAATTCAGCTCAGCTATTTGATTGAAGCATATAAATTATTTCCCGGCAAGGATAGCTTTTTCTTAAAAAATAATTTCTTTAATAAACTCGCGGGTAACGACGTGCTGATGAAGCAGATAAAAGATGGATTATCAGAAGAAGAGATCAGGAAAAGTTGGGAATCGGGATTGAAGCGTTTTAAATATATCCGTAACAAATACCTGCTCTATACTGATTTTGAGGATTAAGCAGCAAACTCATCATGCACGAAAAAACACTAAAAGATTGGCGCATCATTTTCATGGGCACCCCCGAATTCGCCGTTGCTTCACTAGATAAACTTGTGCAGGCCGGTTGCCAGGTGGTTGGGGTGATCACCGCACCCGACAAAGCCGCGGGCCGTGGTATGCAGCTACAACAAAGCGCCGTAAAAAAATACGCCGTTGAAAAAGACTTGTTTGTTTTACAACCCGAAAAACTGAAAGATCCTGCATTCCTGGAGCAATTGAAATCGCTGCAAGCCGATCTGCAGGTAGTCGTTGCGTTTAGGATGTTACCCGAAATGGTTTGGAATATGCCGCCACTCGGCACCATCAATGTGCATGGTTCCCTGTTACCTCAATACAGAGGCGCAGCGCCCATCAACTGGGCCATTATCAATGGCGAGAAGGAAACAGGTGTAACAACTTTCAAACTGAAACATGAAATAGATACAGGCAATATTTTACTACAATCCAAATTACCAATCGGGGAAAATGAGAATGCAGGTGAACTGCATGACAGAATGAAAGAAGCCGGGGCCAGCCTTTTATTGGAAACGCTGGAAAAATTATCAACAGATGAAATAACGGAAATAGCTCAACCTGGTTCAACAACTGACGATGCAGTTATTTTACAACACGCCCCCAAGATATTTACCGAAACCTGCCAAATCAACTGGCATCAAACAACTGCGCAGATACACAACCTGGTGAGGGGTTTATCACCTTACCCTGCTGCCTACACGCAATTGGAAGGAAAAAAAATGAAGGTCTTTGCTACGGAAAAGCTCTTGCAAAAAACAACATCACTACCCGGCACTTTTGAAACAGATAAAAAGACTTACCTGCGTTTCGCTTGTAGCGATGGATATGTAAATATTTTAGATCTTCAGCTGGAAGGAAAGAAAAGAATGCCCGTGACCGATTTTCTGCGTGGTTACCGTTTTGCAGATGCACAAGTAAAAGGCAAATAAGCGTCATTGCGAGGCACGAAGCAATCTTTCGCTCTGGTGATGATTTATACAATATTGTTTCGTTCCTCGAAATAAAGGACGTCAATAGCTAGGACTATTTCAATATCACGATCGTACAGTCGAAATTATTTTCACCTGCACCCAGTTCATCCGCCGCCGCATTGCTCAATCGCAGCATTAGTCCAACATTTTGTTTGAGGTCGGGCATCACATCCAGTACTTTGGCATACACGGTTTTCTGGGTGGCGGTATTGGTGATCTTCACAATCGATCCGGACGGGGCAGTATCATGCAGGCAATAATACTTTCCATCATCCCAGCCACTGGTACTTTTAAATACACCGGCCGTACCGCTTTCCTCTTTTACTGAAGCTGATGTCGCTGCTTGTGTATCATACAATCCCTTGAAATAACCTCCGTTAAAACGTTTGCCTGGCTTGCTGATAACTGTTTCCTGTTTCAGCGTTTCCACAGGTTTTGGTTTTACTTCTTCTTTTACGATTGGTTTGGGTTCTTCCTTAACAGGTTCAGCGATGACAGGTTTGGGTTCAACAGGCGGAGCTTTTGGAGCTTCGGGTGTTTTAGCAGGTTCTGGTATTTTTGCCGGCGGTACTATGGCTAGTTCTGTTTTCGTTTGTTCTTCTGCGTTAGCTTGTTTCTCCATTTTATAGCCAACGACCAGGTTCATTCCTTCACTCAGTCCGTCACTGCTGAGTTTATTCCATTTCTTAATATCATCGATGGAAACATTTTTATACAACTTGCTGATGTGATACAGGGTTTCTTTCTTTGCTACTTTATGATATTGTGGAACTTTAACCAGTGGGGCTGTTTTCGTTTTTGGTGTAACCGGGGCAATGGTTTTTTCTGGTGCAGCCGTTGTGGTAACAGGTGGTATCGTTGCTTTGGCAGGGATTTGTATTACCTGCCCGATGCTCAACCCGGTTTGCAGGGAAATATTATTATAGGCTGCCAGTTCTCTCGGGTGAATATTATACAACCTGCCAATAGAATACAGGCTTTCTTTTGCGGCAACCGTATGCGTTTTCTGGGCATGCCCAAATACAGGAATAAAAAAGAATAACCAGATTAAATTTTTCATAGAAAAAAAATTTACAGCTGCAAAGATGCGTAAATAAGTTGGTTAAAACCCTGCCTACTTGTTAAGAATACGCCAGTCTTTAGGGTAATAATTATTAATACGTCCGGGTAAAATCTTGATCCAGCCCAGTGCGAGATGCTTATATTTAACAAGTGCCCATCCTTTTAAAGTACTGTCGATGCGAATGTCGCCACGTCGCAGGTATTGCAAAGCCATTTCCATGTCCAATTCAACAGAAGGGATATTTTTTGCGAGTATAGTTGACAATGCCAATTCATGATCGGGCAACAACTCCTGCCTGATCAACTTTCCGATGGTTACACCGGCCTTTTTAATGTACAAGACCGATTGCAATAAAAGCAATTCATTTAACAGGCTTGAAGGCATGGCCAGTGTTTCATCTTTCCACTTAAAAAAAGCAAGATTGGTCTCTCCCGAAACAAAAGGACGAACAACTTCTTCTTCAGCTTTTGTTAGCAATAGGGCTTTATTTTTTATACCGGCTAGTTGGTTTTGACCATAACTTTCGGCACCGGCATCTTTTCGGAATGCCGACAGGAAAAATCCTTCCCCGGGAAGTTTATCAGGAAAAAAACGGTAGCCGTAAGCGTTATGTTTTTTTGAAACTGTTTCAACGATCCCCCACTCATTTTGTTTTGCAAGCCTGGTACTTTTGAGACCATGTTTCTGCTCAGTCAATAATTGATCGCAGATATATTCATCTTCACTTTCCGAATAGGAGCAGGTGGCATATAGCAATAATCCGCCTGGTTTAAGCGAAGGCAATATATCGGTCAGGATCCTTTGCTGTCGCTGGCTGCAAAGCGCAACATTGTTAAGGCTCCATTCATCCACAGCGCCCGGGTCTTTGCGAAACAAACCACTTCCACTGCAAGGCGCATCTACCACAATCACATCAAAATATTCGGGTAACCGTTGAAAATCCTTTGGATCGTTGTTGGTCACTACTACATTTGCACTTCCCCACTTGCTGATGTTTTCAGCCAATATGGTAACCCTTGTCTTAATCACTTCATTGCTGACCAAGAGGCTATCTGCCGATATGAGCGATTGCAGTAAAGTGGACTTCCCCCCAGGGGCCGCACAAAGATCTAATACTTTTAAAGGGGATGATAAATCGCAAGTCTGCCGCAAAGCTTCTTCAATAAACATGCTGCTGGCTTCCTGTACATAATATGCTCCGGCGTGAAATAATGGATCGATGGTAAAAGATGGACGATGATCAAGATAATAACCCTGCCGGCTCCACGAAATCTTTGAATGGCCCGGATAAGGAAGATCGCTGATAACGGCTTTTCCGGGGTTCAACCTGATGGATACAACCTGGTTGCCTGATGCATGCACATCTTCAAAAGGTTGCCTGTCAAATCCCGTTACTCCTTCCAGCGAGTTGAGCAATGCTATTGGTAATGCTGTTGACAATCGTAATAATTAATGTTTTTTATTCGTTTCCAGGCTGGTAACGATAACCGTTACACGCCTGTTTTGCTGCCTGCCCTGCGCACTGGCATTGCTGGCAATGGGCTGACTTGCGCCCAATCCATCCGAAAATATTTTTCCTTCAAATTGGGGGAATGCATTTAAAAAATATTGCTTCACCGCAGCTGCCCTGTTTTTTGATAGCAACAGATTTTTTTCCGGATCACCGGTATGATCTGTGTGCCCGAAAATATCCATTTTTATCAATTTAAGCCCAGCAATTTTCTGCAGTAGGCTGTCTAACGCAACTTTGTAAGAAGGCTTGATCATCGAACTGTTCACTTCAAAAAAAACGGCAGGTATGTTTAATGTATCGGTTATGAAAACAGGTTTTAATGCTGCAACAGGCGTATCTTTTTTGATGACAACATAATCGGTATGCCGTAAATTCTGTGCATAGAGCAGTTCCATATTTTTCTTGAATTCGTCACAGGTAGTTTGTTGGTCATTTGGCTTCAGTGAAATTTCGTCAATGAAATAAAAAATATCTCCCGCTGAATTCATCATATCTTTTCGTTCGTATGGCATTTTTTCCTGCGAAAAATTACCCAGTACCATGTATCGTTCATCCCCATTGGCTGTATATTCAAATTGTATCACTTTCCATCCCTGCTTATAATCATCAATGATATGTTCTTTGCCGATGATCATGGAAGGAACAGCTCCGGTTGGGTGAAATCCGAATGTATCGGGTAACCGTTCCATAAATAATACGTCGAGTTTATAAAATTCCCTGCCTGAAGTATTTAAAAAGAAACGAAGGGTGTATTTTTTACCTTCTTCAAGAGAGCAGCAAAGCATGGTAAATACCGTTGAACGGTTTCGGGGTTTTTCAATGATATTTTCTACCGGCACCATTAACACATTGTGACCGAGAACCGGCCTTGGCACGGCGATCCCTTTAACAAGCGTGGGCCTGGCAGGTATATTGAACCACGCTTCAATTCCGCAATCGGCGTGATACTCGGCACAAAGATTAATGTCTTCAAACCCTGGATTGGCAAGAATATTCTGAGCTTTTACCTGTGGAAGAATGAATAAGAAACTTATAACTACACATGTTTTCCTGGCTGAAAAACGGGCGCCTATGCCATTACGGTAGTATCCTCGTGAAGGAACCTTGCTGCAAAATGCAGTTATTTCTTTATGAAAATTTTGAATGATGTTCAATGATCAATATTCAACTTGCAGACAGGCAATATTAAACCGATTTGATTTCTGTTACCAGGTCCTGCAAAACTTTTTTGGCATCCCCAAAAAGCATGGATGTTTTTGGCTGGAAGAACAGATCGTTTTCAATTCCTGCATAACCGGGCTTCATACTTCGTTTATTTACGATCACATTCTTGGCCAGTTCCACTTCCAGGATCGGCATGCCATAGATTGGTGAAGCGGGATCTTTTTTTGCAGCGGGATTTACTACATCATTTGCACCCAGGATCAATACCACATCACAGGTTTTGAATTCATCATTGGCTTGTTCCATTTCCAGCAGCTTTTCATAATTCACATCTGCTTCTGCCAGCAATACATTCATATGTCCTGGCATGCGGCCTGCAACTGGATGAATGGCATATTTTACGTCAACCCCTTTTTCAGAAAGGATTTTTTCGAGTTCATGACAGGTATGCTGCGCCTGTGCAACCGCTAAACCGTAGCCAGGAACGATCATCACTTTATTGGCAAAGCTCATCAGCATGGCTGCGTCACTAAGGCTCACTTCCTTATAATGTCCCTGTGAAGAAGTACTACTGACGGCACCTGCCTGGTTGCCCCCAAACGAACCGATCAACACATTTAATAAAGAACGGTTCATGGCCTTACACATGAGTATCGTTAAGAGCGTGCCCGCCGCACCCACGAGGATACCGCCGGTAAGCATTACTTTATTGTCGTATAAAAATCCGCCGCAGGCTGCTGCCACACCGGTAAATGAATTCAGCAAGGAGATCACCACCGGCATGTCTGCGCCACCGATAGGCATCACAAAAAATACACCATAGAATAAAGACAGAAACAGGATCACATAAACAATAATGTGTTGATCGGGATGGACAACCAGCCAAACTCCCAAACCGATGGCCAGGGCCAATACAGCGAGGTTCAGTATATTCTGACCTGTAAAACTCATGTCTTTCACTTTGCCATTCAACTTCCCCCAGGCGATCATACTTCCGGCAAAAGATACCGAACCAATGATGAGACCTAATACGATGATAACGATCTTGCCAGCATGACCTTCTGTGATACCCGTTAACGTTATCTCTGCCGACAGATGATTGAATTCTACCAATGAGATGAGTGCAGCACATGCGCCGCCCATTCCATTGAACAAACTAACCATTTCGGGCATGGCTGTCATTTTCACTTTTTTCGCTGCAAGGGTTCCAATGATGGCACCAATGAGCAACCCGCCGAAAATCCAGCCATAATTATGCAGGTGCTGACCGGTTTCATCATCGCGATACAGGAAAATAGTGGCCAGGATGGCAATGGTCATACCCAGTGCCGCCAATAAATTTCCTTTACGGGCCGATAACGGATGAGAAAGCATTTTCAGGCCAAGGATAAAAGTAACCGAGGCAAATAAATAACAGATGGTGAGAATATGTTCGCTCATAAATGGAAATTCTTCTGAATGATGTAACCCATCTTAAGACAGGAACTTTTATTACTTGATCTATTGTTTCTTTTTGCTTTTAAACATTTCGAGCATCCGGTCGGTCACCACAAAACCTCCTACTACGTTGAGTGTACCCAGGATCACCGCCAGGAAACCCAAAGCAAGCGCCAGGTAATTGTCAGCTTCGGCTTTCCCCATCACGATGATGGCCCCGATGATCACTACGCCATGAATGGCATTAGCGCCACTCATCAACGGAGTATGCAAAACACTTGGCACACGGCCGATCACTTCAATACCCACGAATATCATGAGGATAACGATATAGATTACCTGCTGATTGGCAGAAATCCATTGTAATATATTTTCCATAATCTGTTTTCTCGTTTATGCCGTTGAAAATTATTCCGCTACCCGATCAACGCTTTAATCCTTTCATTGGTAACAGCACCTGCATTGGCCACGCAGGTTCCCTTAACCAGGTCGTCTTCAAAATTCAGGTTCAGGTTTCCTTCCTTATCAATGATCAACTGTAAAAAGTTGATGATATTTTTTCCGAATAATTTGCTGGCATCACTGGGCATGGCTGCAGGCAATGCTGAATTACCTACGATGCTAACGCCATTGTACACAACTGTTTCATTATTCACCGTTAAGCTGGTATTACCACCGGTTGCCGCTGCCACATCAATGATCACGGAACCGCTTTTCATACCGCCAATCATTTCTTCAGTGATAAGAACAGGCGCTTTTTTACCAGGGATCTGCGCAGTGGTGATCACTACATCTGCCTTTACTACACTTTCAGCGATCTTTGCTTTTTGACGCTTCATAAACTCTTCTGATTGCTCTACCGCATAACCGCCGGCGTTAGCTGCATCAGCTGCACCTTCCACTTCCACGAATTTTGCACCAAGGCTCATCACTTCTTCCTTTACAGCGGGCCTTGTGTCAAACACTTCTACTACGGCGCCAAGTCTTTTCGCAGTGGCAATGGCCTGTAAACCGGCCACGCCCGCTCCCAATATGAGTAATTTCGCGGGTGCTACGGTTCCTGCTGCGGTCATAAACATCGGGAAATATTTCGGATACAGGTTTGCCGCCAGCAGTACAGCTTTATAGCCGGTTATATTTCCCTGGCTGCTCAATACATCCATACTTTGTGCACGGGTAGTACGGGGCAACATGTCGATGCTGAAAACGGTAAACCCTTTTTCTGCCCATTGCTTAATGCGAGAAGCGAAGTATAAAGGTTGAAATAATCCGAAAACCACCTGTGCCTTACAGATAAGCATATCCGAATCTATTGGAGCATGGATACAACTAACCAGTGTAGAACGCTGAAGTACATCTTCCCTGGAAACAACCTGCGCTCCCGCAGCCTGGTATGCTTCATCAGATGCAAATGCCGATTCCCCGGCTGATCTTTCAACCAGCACTTCTACATTCCATTTTTTTAATTGCGTGATGTGTTCGGGTAACAGCGATACTCTTGTTTCGGGAGATGTTTCTTTTAGCAGGCCAATAGTCATACTTAAATTATTGTACCGAAGTTAGTGAAAATTAAAATCTGATTTTGAAATGTTGCTTCACTTTGAAATCCGGGTTGATGTAAACGATACCGATGAAAAAAAGATCGATGCTTAACATGACCCGATCATGCTGTTGTATTTCCTTCCAGGCTTCTTCCATTTCAGTGCTCCAATGGATGTCATCAAATACGAAAACGCATGACCGGCTTGCATTTTCAAGCAAATTGCTGAAATAACGCAGCGTTGGTTCTTTCCGATGATTACCGTCGATAAATACAAAATCGATCTGTTGGTTACTGTTTAAGAAAACCGGCAGTGTATGATTAAAATCACCTTCAAATAATTCAATATTTTTGATCCCTAAGGCACGAAAATGTTCCCTTGCCATTTCAGCCACTGAAGGTGCACCTTCGAAAGTAAACAACTTTCCTGCCGGGTTACCCGAAGCCATATATGCACTGGTGATGCCGAATGAAGTGCCCAATTCCACCATTTTTGCCGGTTGATAAGCAGCCGCCATCCTGTGCAATAATTTTGCAAACCTCGCAGGCTTTAATGAGGTGGCTGCCATTGAACCAACTTTGCGTTTATTGCTTTTAATGACTGACGAACCTGCACCGAAGTCTTCCACTTCGATCATGCGTGTATCTTTCAACAGCTTATTTCGCAAAGCTTCAAATGCTGCATGACCTGGATCCAGTCGTTTATCATTCAATATATTTTTTATAAATGAAAACACGAATGGCGAATGGATGCCATGTCCCTTACCGTTAGCAGCGGTAACATAATAGTGAAGATATTTCCGGGCCAGTTGAAATGTGCTGTACAAAATAGTGCTGGAATAAGAACGTGAAAATACAAAATTAGCAAAGGCCGGTTGACGATTTATATTTTATCCCAAACCTGGAAAGAATAGGCATACTGATGCTTTTCATCCGCTGCAAAATCTTTGTTGTCGGTTAGCTTCCAAATCTTTTCATCAATGACCGGGAAAAAAGTATCTGCATCAAAGCTGGCATGAACCCTTGTTATATAAATGCGATTGGCGATCGACATGCTCTGCTTGTAAATCTCTCCACCACCAATGATAAAAATCTCTTTGCAATGCGTTGTTTCAGCCAATGATATCGCCCCTGGTAAATTTTTTGCAACCCACACATTGTCGGCTGTCCAGCCCGGTTGTGTAGTGATGACAATATTCACCCTGCCTGGCAGCGGCTTATTCACCGACTCAAAAGTTTTCCTCCCCATCACCACTGTCATCCCCCAGGTGATGTTCTTAAAAAACCTGAGATCATTGGGTAAATGCCATAGCAATTGACCATCCTTTCCGATGGCATTGTTGGTAGAAGCGGCGACGACGAGGCTGATGAGCATGAGGGAATGTAAAATATTGAATGTAAAATAAGGAATGTAAAAGTTAAGAGCTAATGTTGTGCCAACTATTTTCCAATATTAAATTGTATAATTTTCTTTTTGAGATGACTTAAGAAAATTATTTACCAGATTTAAGGAGAATATTTTTTTTGGCTGTTTCAATGCTGGAAGTGAATATGGCGATCAATTCATTCACTTCATTAAATGCTAAATCTATTTTAGGATTCGCAACAATAGGCTTTTCCATGATTATTCGCAAATTCACTCTTGTTTCTCTGAGTTCCTTCAAGGCAATCTTCATTTTATGAATGAAATCTGCTTTACTCTCGGCTGCCTGTACTTCACCATACAATAAGGCGGGCGCAATCGAACTCCTGCTTAGCTGATACTGCAAATGCTGCCCTGTTCTGTTATTAGGCAACAACTCACAAACATCCATACACATACAGGCAAACTTTACCAACCTGTCTTCAAGGTCATATTTTTTATTCTGCATACACTAAAATAAAAAAGATGCCCGGCCAAATCTAAGTAAAACCCCCAGGTTTAAAGGGTATTTTTCGGAAAGAAAAAAGATACTACAAGTATTCAAATAAGGTAACAAACATTTTACTCCACATTCATCATTTTACATTTTACATTCAGTATTTTACATTTCTAAACCGCCACCGGCGCCTTAATCCCCGCATGCGCCTGGTAATTCAGCAATTCAAAGTCTTCGTAAGAAAAGGCAAAAATATCTTTCACAGCAGGATTGATCTTCATCTGCGGTAACGGAAACGGAGTTCGGCTAAGCTGTAACGTTACCTGCTCGAAATGATTGTTGTAAATGTGCACATCGCCGAATGAATGAATGAATTCGCCGGGCTCCAGGTCGCAAACCTGTGCGATCATCATCGTGAGCAATGCATAGGAGGCGATATTGAACGGCACACCGAGGAACACATCGGCACTGCGCTGGTATAACTGGCAACTCAGCTTACCATTGGCCACATAAAACTGGAACAGGCAATGACATGGCATGAGCTTCATTTTGGGCAATTCGGCCACATTCCAGGCACTGATGATGAGCCTGCGGCTATCGGGATTGGTTTTGATCTGTTTGATGAGATCCGTCACCTGGTCTACTTCCACCCCACCGGCACCTTCCCAACTCCTCCATTGTTTTCCATACACCGGGCCAAGGTCGCCGTTTTCATCGGCCCATTCGTCCCATATTTTTACATTATGTTCTTTCAGGTAAGCAATATTGGTTTCTCCTTTTAAAAACCATAACAGTTCATGAATGATGCTTTTCAAATGGGCTTTTTTGGTGGTCACCAGGGGAAAGCCTTCCTGGAGATCAAAACGCATCTGGTATCCAAAAACACTGCGGGTACCGGTGCCGGTACGATCACTTTTATCGGTTCCCGTAGACATGATATGCTGAAGGAGATCAAGGTATTGTTGCATGGCTGCAAGTTACAGTTGAATCCTGAATCGGTAAACCACAATTGATCACAGGCTGCCGGCATGTGTACAATGCGTTCAAAAGTTTTGCCGTATTTCGAAAATGATGAAGGCCTAAAAGTCACCAAAACCGGCGGTTTCCGATGACTGATTTGTTATCTTTGCGCATTGGCCTGTGCCCTGAAATGGTACAGGAAAGGAATTAATATGAGTAAAAAAGGCAAAGTGTTGATGGCGATGAGCGGCGGTATAGACAGTACCGTTGCTGCATTGATGCTGCATAAAGAAGGATATGATGTAGTAGGTATCACCATGAAAACATGGGATTATGCTACCAGTGTGGGTACTACCGGCAAAAAGGAAACCGGTTGCTGCAATGTAGATAGTTTCAATGATGCCCGGCTGGCTGCGGTTCAGCATGGATTTCCTCATTTCATTTTAGATATCAGGGAGGAATTTGGTGATTTTGTGATCGAAAATTTCGTGGAAGAATATATTGCAGGTCGCACACCGAACCCCTGCGTAATGTGCAATACCCATATCAAATGGAGGGCACTTTTAAAAAGAGCTGATGCTTTGAACTGCGATTTTATTTCAACCGGGCATTATGCACAGGTGCACCAGCACAGCAATGGCAGGTATTTTATCCGCAAAGGCATTGATGATACCAAGGACCAGAGTTATGCATTATGGGGTCTCCAGCAAGACCTATTGAGCAGAACCCTTTTACCACTGGGCACGTATCATAAAACCGAGATCAGGCAACTGGCTCATGATTATGGTTACCCTGAATTGGCAAAAAAGAATGAAAGTTATGAGATCTGTTTTGTTCCCGATAATGATTACCGGGGATTTTTAAAACGCCAGGTGCCCGGACTGGAAGAAAAAGTGAATGGCGGAAATTTTGTAGATCCGCAGGGAAATGTGCTTGGCAAACACAAAGGATATCCTTTTTATACGGTGGGCCAGCGGAAAGGGCTCGATATTGCGCTGGGTAAACCTGCTTTTGTAACCAAGATCATCCCCGAAACCAATACCGTGGTGCTGGGTATGGAAGAAGACCTGAACAGGACAGAAATGATGGTAAAACAACTCAATTGGATGAAATTTGAAGGAATTTCAGAGGGAATGGAAGCGGTTACCAAGATCCGTTATAAAGATAAAGGCGCTTTGAGTAACCTGTATACATACGAAAATGGCATCCAGGTTCGTTTCTATGAACACGTAAAGGGCGTTGCCCCCGGGCAGAGTGCTGTCTTCTATGATGGCAACGATGTGATTGGTGGAGGAATTATTCAGCGCAACGGGCAGCCTTTTCAACTATAAAACAGTCATCATTCATGCAGATCATTATCCAACATATGAAAAAATATTTACCAATATTGCTGATCAGCGCTGTCGTGCTTTTCATGAGCAGCTGTTCAAAAAAGAATGATACGAACATCCCTGTTGAATTAAGTGACTACTTCCCTTTGGTTCCCGGCAAATACATTACCTATAACCTTGATTCGCTTGTATTCATCAATTTCGGTAGTAGCTCTGTGATCCGTAGTTACCAGGTAAAATATGAAGTAGATGCACTGATCGGCGATAGCCTGGGTGTTAAAACCTACCGCATCTTCCGTTATATCCGCAATACTGAAAGCAATCCCTGGCAACCCGATGCAACGTTTATGGCATCCACTTCAAAGAGTAGCATCCAGTTCGTAGAAAACAACCAACGTTTTATCAAACTTGCTTTTCCATTAACCAACGGATTTTCGTGGAAGGGTAACAGTTATATCGACACTTATTCATCTAACTCTGAATTTCAATACCTCGATGATTGGGATTACGCATACGATAGCATTGGCTCCCCGGTCAGCGTTGGAAATATCAATCTCGACAATACGCTTATCGTGAACCAACGCGATGAGATCATCGGCGAACCCTCCGATCCCGGTGCTTATAGTGAAGTGAATATCAGCAAAGAAAAATACGCCAAAGGTATTGGCATGGTGTATCGTAATTTCTATCACAGCGAATACCAGCCCGGGAATGGTGGTTATGTCGCAGATGGATCGTATGGTATTACGTTAACCATGATCGATCATAATTAAAATATCCCCTTTATTTTTTCCGGCTAAAAGCAATCATATCGGTATTGGGTACCTTCTTTACGCCAACCTGCCGTAACATGGTAACTAATTGTCCACGGTGATAGGTCTGGTGATTGAATAAGTGCTGCAGTGCTTCAAAAACCGGTTGTTTGAACTGGTCTCTTTTCGAATTACGATAAATGAATTCATGCTCCAGGGTGGCATCCGTTGCCAGGTCGATCCATTCTTTCCATTGTTTCGACTGATGCAGCAGGTTATTTGACAGCTCAATGATAGAACCTTCAAAACCTAGGCTGGGCCACTGTTTGCTCTCGATCAGCTTCACCCGGTTCCACCAGATGGTTTCGGCATCCCATAAATGCAGCACTGTTTTATAAATGCTGGAAAAGCTGCTCACGATCTCCTGGTTAATCTGCTCATCGGTGAGGTTGGATACACAATCCGTCATCCGCTGATTGGCCCATACATTATAAGCAGCATATTGTAAGAGTATTTTTTTCATGATGCTTCTTCTTTCAAACAAAATTAATTGAATTAAAAATGCAGGATGTTAATTAGTTTTGGCCAAATTCAAAACAATACATGACAATTGAGATTCGCAGGGCTGAAAAAAACGACTGTAACCGCATGATGGAGCTCATACAGGAGTTGGCATTGTTTGAAAAAGCACCAGAAGAAGTAACGGTACAATTCGATCATTTTGTGGAAAGTGGCTTTGGTTCAAACCCTGTATGGTGGGCATTTGTAGCAGAAATAAACGGGAAAGTGGAAGGATTTGCCCTGTATTACACCAGGTACAGTACCTGGAAAGGACAGCGGCTGTACCTGGAAGACCTGATCGTTACAGAAGCCTGCAGGGGACTTGGCGCCGGGAAAAAACTGTTCGACCGGCTATTGGAAGAATGCCGGGAAAAAAAATTTACCGGGATGGTTTGGCAGGTGCTTGACTGGAATGAACCGGCCATTGCATTCTATAAAAAATACAACGGAGTTCAGCTCGATAATGGCTGGATCAACTGCAGTATAAATACATCTGACTAACGGATAGGCCCGAAAAATGAAAAAAATATTCATTTCTGGCAATCGCAGGCAGCAGAGTAAGCATTCATCTCCTCTATCAATCGTTACAATAACTGAATTATTAAAATCAATAACATGATGCGTTCAATCAAAAATCTGTTTCAACCGGTTATCCTCCTGTTTTCTTTGTTGCTTTTTATTTCATGTCAAAAAGAGATAAGCGATACAAACCCCATCCCTACTGAACCTACGAATGAACTGCCCGACCTGAGCACTAAGGTAAGTTCATCTGTTTCGGGTTTTGTTACCGATGAAAATGATGCTCCTGTATTGGGTGCGATCGTTACCATGGGTGCAGGTAGTTTTACAACCGATAAATATGGTTATTTCGAGATCAAAAACAAAGACGTAGTAAAGAACGCTGCAGTGGTAACTGTTTCAATGAATGGTTACTTCAAAGGCATTAAAACGTATATAGCTGAAGCAGGCAAGTCTGCCTTTTTCCGCATCAAATTGATTCCAAAAACAACTGCCGGAACATTTTCGGCTACTGCTGGTGGAGAGGTAACCTCAACCGGTGGTTTAAAGATCAGTTTTCCTGCTGATGCAATTGCAGTAGCTGCTAACGGTAGCGCCTACACCGGAACTGTAAATGTAGCTGCTTCCTGGATCAATCCAACTGCAGCAGACCTGAGCAGGATCATGCCTGGCGATCTTCGCGGGCTGGATGAAAACGGCGGACTGAAAAGCCTTACCACTTATGGAATGGCGGCAGTAGAAATGACTGGTGCCGGTGGAGAATTGCTGCAGATCGTTTCGGGTAAAAAAGCCACGATGACCATGCCGATCCCAACAGCCATCCTGGCCAGTGCTCCTGCCAGCATCCCGCTGTGGTCTTTCGACGAAACCAAGGGCCTCTGGAAACAGGAAGGAAGCGCCAGCAAAACGGGCAATACCTATGTTGGCGACGTAAGCCATTTCTCATTCTGGAATTGCGACGTTCCCAATAACTATGTACATTTCGATTGCACTGTATTAGATAATGCTGGTGCACCCGTTCCATTTGCCTTTGTAAAAATTTCGGTGGTGGGTAGTCCATACAATGCAGGCTATGGCTACACCGATTCTACCGGGTATACAGGCGGTGCTGTTCCCAATAACGCTCAATTGTTATTGGAAGTGTACAGTTATTATGGATGTGGTACTGCGTTATACAGCCAAAACTTTTCAACTACATCGGTAAATGTATCATTGGGAAATATTACATTAAACACCGGCACTACCGACATGGCGACACTAACAGGTACGGTTACAAGCTGTACAAACACCCCGGTGACCAATGGCTATATCATCATGTTAAAAGATGGCCAGTATTACAGGCAGAACCTCAACAGTGCCGGCGAATATGAATTGAGTACGATCCTTTGCAATACCGGCAGTGCCGTTGTATCATTGATCGCAGAAGATATTGCGCAAGGTGAGCAAAGCATTCCTTTAACCTATACATTGGTTCCGGGTAACAATGCTGTTCCAAATATCCAGGCATGCGGTGTGAGTACAAGCGAATTCATCAACTATACTATTGATGGAGTCAACTATTCCTATACGCCTCCATCCGATTCTGTTTTCATGACGGGCAATGGCCAAAATACAAACTTCATTCTTGGCGGTTTTAGCTCCACCAATAATAATACCGTTAATATGTCGATCACCAATACCGGCATTGCTTTAAACAGCCTGCAACCTGTTATCAGCTTCCAGTCGTTGCAGGTACCGCTGGTACCATTAACATCTGTATCAGCAACCATCACAGAATATGGTGCAGTGGGCCAGTTCATCGCAGGTAATTTTACCGGCACATTTGTTACACAACAACAAACGCCGCCAGTCAATTACACGGTAACCTGCTCGTTCAGGGTACGCAGAACTTTCTAATCAATTGCTTATTAATACCTGGTTTTAATTATTTTATTTTCATTTCACAAAAGCAAAGCCTCCTGTTTTTACAGGGGGCTTTTCATATTTGAAACAACATTATGTTTACAATTTAGCCGTTGCTTCGTACTTTTGCAGCACAAAAAATGGTTGGTCATGTATTGATCTTACCATTTTTCAAAACAAGATCAGGTTTACTTCAAAAAACATAACAATGGCTTCAAAAATTACCATGGGTACAGATGGGAAATTACAGGTTCCCGATTTCCCAACCATTCCTTTCATTGAGGGCGACGGCATTGGTCCGGATATCTGGAAAGCAAGTGTTCGCGTTTTTGATGCAGCCATACAAAAAGCATACGGCGGCTCAAAGAAAATTGAGTGGATGAAGGTTCTGGCCGGTGAAGAAGCTTTCAACAAAACCGGTGAATGGATGCCCGAAGCCACCATGAATGCTTTTAAAGAATACCTGCTTTCGATAAAGGGCCCACTTACAACCCCCGTTGGTGGCGGAATCCGCAGCCTGAACGTTGCACTGCGACAGGAGCTGGATCTGTATGTTTGTCTACGCCCGGTTAAATATTTTGAAGGAACCCCATCTCCCATGTGGCAACCCGAAAAAGTGAATATGGTCATCTTCCGCGAAAATACCGAAGACATTTATGCGGGTATTGAATTCATGACCGGTACACCTGAAGCAAAAAAATTACTTAATTTCCTGGTAGATGAATTAAAAGTTAAAGCTTTTCGTTTCCCTGAAACAACTTCACTTGGGGTAAAACCGGTGAGCAAGGATGGCTCTGAAAGACTTATACGTTCTGCGATTGAACATGCTATTGAACACAAATTGCCTTCCGTGACCATCGTTCACAAGGGCAATATCATGAAATATACCGAAGGTGCGTTTAAGAATTGGGGTTATGAACTGGCAGAAAGGGAATTCGGCGGACAAGTATACACCTGGCAGCAATGGGAAAAAACCAAAAAACAGGATGGCGAGGCAGTGGCCAATGAAGAAATGAAGATCAGTGCCATCGGCGGCAAAGTGATCATCAAAGATGCCATTGCCGATAACTTTTTACAACAGGCCTTATTGGCTCCACAGGATTATTCCGTGATTGCCACACTGAACCTCAACGGTGATTATATCAGTGATGCATTGGCAGCACAGGTAGGAGGCATTGGCATCGCTCCCGGCGCCAATATCAATTACCTCACCGGCCACGCCGTTTTCGAAGCCACACATGGCACCGCTCCAAGGTTTGCCAATACCAATACCATGAACCCTTCATCTGTGATCCTAAGTGGCGTGATGATGCTGGAATACATGGGATGGCGAGATGCAGCCGACCTCATCACTAACGCTGTCGGCAAAACGATCCGCAACAAAACCGTTACCATCGATTTCTATAACCTGATGAAAGAAGCCACCCTGCTGAAGACGAGTGAGTTTGGGGATGAGATTATCAGGAATTTGTGAGGGGGTGCTAGGATACTTGATGCTTGATGCTGGATACTGGATACTGGATACTGGATGGGATCACGGTTTTGTAAAAACATTGTGATGTACTTCAACCGATTTGAGGAAAAGATTAATCTTTCTTCCAAGGGTGTTCAGTTGATTGTGTAAGTGAGTATACTGTAATAGATCGGTCATTGATTTGGTTTCAAATAAAGTTTCAAGGTGATCAATTGTTTCATCATTAGATGAAATGGCATAGATCAAGAATTTAATAAATTCTTGTTTGTACTTTCTCCTGCCATATCCTTCAACGATACAACTCTTTACGGATTTAGACGATCTCCTGATTTGCTGGGCCACTTCAAATTGTTCAAATTTGGGCAATAACATGGTCATCTGGTGAATCTCTAATACTATAATCCTCGCCAATTGCCATATTTCAAGTTTTTTATAACTCATCCTTGTTCTTTTAAAAGCTAATCTATAAAAGCACTTTATCAAAATCTAGCTAAAAACCTCATTGCTTTATGCTTTTATCCTCATCCCGCCACTTTACTCAATCTCCAGCATCTAACATCCAGTATCATAGTATCCAGCATCCAGTATCTAGTATCCAGTATCTAGTATCCAGTATCTAGTTTCCAGTATCTAGTTTCCAGTATCCAGCATCCCGTTTCCATCTTTATCGTAAATTCGCATCTCTAAAACAAGACTCATGAGTAAAATTAAAGTAGCCAATCCCGTTGTAGAACTCGATGGCGATGAGATGACAAGGATCATCTGGAAATTTATTAAAGACAAACTGATCTTGCCATACCTGGATGTGCCCATCCAGTACTATGATCTTGGCATGGAATACCGCGATGAAACCAACGACCAGGTAACTATAGATGCAGCCAATGCCATCAAAGCCTGCGGCGTGGGTATCAAATGTGCTACCATTACACCCGACGAAGCCAGGGTAAAGGAATTCAACCTGAAACAAATGTGGAAGAGCCCGAACGGCACCATTCGCAATATCCTCGATGGTACGGTGTTCCGCGAACCCATCGTGATGCAGAATGTTCCCAGGCTGGTAACCAACTGGACCGCCCCGATCATCGTTGGTCGTCATGCATTTGGTGATCAATATCGTGCAACCGATACCGTTATCAAGGGAAAAGGAAAACTTACCATGACATTCACACCTGAAAATGGAGGTGAACCACAGGTTTTTGAAGTATATAATTTTAAAGGAGATGGCGTGGCCATGAGCATGTACAATACCGATGAAAGCATCATGGGATTTGCCCGGAGCTGCTTCAACATGGCCCTGAGTAAAAAATGGCCTTTGTATTTATCTACCAAGAATACCATCCTGAAAAAATATGACGGTCGTTTCAAAGATATCTTTGAAGACATTTATCAGAATGAATTTAAAGCATCATTTGCCGCTGCTGGCATTACCTACGAACATCGTCTCATCGATGACATGGTTGCCAGCGCATTAAAATGGAACGGAAACTTTGTTTGGGCCTGTAAAAATTACGACGGCGATGTACAAAGTGATACGGTTGCACAAGGATTTGGCAGCCTTGGATTGATGACCTCCGTATTGGTAACGCCCGATGGCAATACCATGGAAGCCGAAGCGGCGCATGGTACCGTAACCCGCCATTACAGGGATCACCAGGCTGGTAAACCAACATCTACGAACCCGATCGCATCTATTTTCGCCTGGACAAGAGGCCTGGCCTTCCGTGGCAAGTTAGACAATAATCAACCCCTCATTGATTTCTGCCTGGCATTGGAACAGGTTTGTATCGACACCGTAGAAAGCGGCAAAATGACCAAAGACCTGGCCGTTTGTATTCATGGAAATAAAGTTACTCACGGTGAGCATTACCTGTACACCGAAGAATTCCTGGATGCCATTGACGAAAACCTGAAGAAAAAGATCGGTAACGCATAAACGCAGATCTATATGCATACAAAAAGGGAAGCCGTGGCTTCCCTTTTTATTTAACTCCTGTAAATAAATCAATACAATTGAAAAACAACCGGTAAGGTAAATTTCGTTTTTACATTTTTACCCTTCAGTTTACCTGGTGTCCAGGCCGGCATCTTAGTTATCACACGAAGCGCTTCTTCATCAAGTCCATACCCAAGCTTATCACCCATCACTTGTGGATTACTAAGCTTTCCGTTCTCATCCACTGTAAACATGATATCTACTTTACCATCAACGCCATCATTCATGGCTGTTTCGGGATATTGCAGGTTATCATTAAAGAAGTTCTGTAAGCCTTTCGATCCGCCAGGGAACGCAGGATATACTTCTACATTGCTATAAGTGCCTGTATTGTCGGCTTCCATAGGGCCATTCATTTTCGGCATATCAGACACGGCCACTTTTCCTTTCATACCTTTCTTGGCCGGGTTCATTTTTCCCGTTCCGCTGGAGGTCATTTTATCTGCAGCCGCCAGGTTCGAAGCCGTTGAGGTATCAGTCATCATTGGACTGCTTTCCATTTTCATGGTAACAACCGTATCTGATGTGGATGGATCGCCGGAAGAAGTATCATTAACGTTGCAACCTGTTACAAACATGCCAGTAACAGCAATCAACAATCCCATGTTTCGCATGGAAAGAACATTTTTGTTTTGCATAAAATATCATTTTTGGTGAGGAATACTGCTAAGTATTTTCCAAAAACAATGCCTTAGCTGAAAGCCCTGTTTCAGGGTATAATAAATATGACAGGATTAATATGTGGAAGTTAATTACACACTACGGGGAAGAATATCTGCAAACGGAATTCGTTATTTCGGCTCGCGGGTACCGGCATACAATTCATATTCAAACAGGCGGCAGTCGATCTTACTGGTATAGAATTCGATCCTGCGTTTTGGTTTCAACCCGATCTTCTTGGCCAGTTCGAGGTTGCCCGTAAAAATGTAACCGGTATATCCTTTACATTGTTGCTTTAAAAAATCGCCGATGCGGCTATAAGTTGCAGCCAATTCTGCTTCAACACCCAGGCGGTCGCCATACTCAGGATTAAAATAAATAATACCATTCGGATCTTCAGGAACCCTCGTCTTTTCAAAATCGCAGGTATCAAATTCGATCAGTTCTTCTACCCCGGCAATACCAGCATTTACGACGGATATATTCACAGCATCTTCACTTATATCGGTTGCAATGATACAGGTACCGGGTTTGTCGATCACTTTATTTTCTGCTTCCCTGATCTGTTGATGGTAATAACTTTCATCATACTCACTGAGATGCATAAACGAATAATTGTTGCGGTACAGTCCGGGCCTCCTGTTTGTAGCAAGCATTGCAGCCTCAATGGCGATGGTGCCCGAACCACACATGGGGTTTATGAAAGTTGCAACACGGTTCCAGCGGGTGGCCAGCAATGTGGCTGCAGCCAGGGATTCAAGCATGGGTGCTTTACCGGGAATTTTTCGATACCCGTGTTTCGACAAAGTTTCTCCTGATGTATCAATGAATATTTCGGCCAGTGATTCTTTCCAATATAAATGAATGACCACACCGGAAAGTTCGGGACCAGAATCAGGCCTTGAACCCGTTTTCTCCCTGAAACGATCAGCAATAGCGTCCTTCACTTTTACATTTGCAAACAGGTTATTGGTGATCGTATCGTTACTCACATTGCTGCTGATGGAAAAATATCCATCGGCTGGAATGATGGTTTCCCATTCGATTTCCAGCAGTTTCTTATACAGTTCATCCGCATTGTAGGCATTGAATTCCTTCAATGAAAAAAGCACCTGGCTTGCACAACGCAGGTTAATGTTCAACCTGATGCAATCCTGCAGGCTGCCGTTTAACTCAACACCCGTTTTAAAAACCCTCACAGGCGTGAATCCTAGCTCCTCGATTTCCTGTTGCAGGTAAGCCGATAACCTGTTGCTGCAGGTAACAATAATGCGGTTCTGACTGGTAAATACATTCATGGTGGCTACAAAAGTAGGTAATTGTAAAATGATGGACTTTGCGCTGATGATGCAGCTTGTTAAATCAACTTAAGTTGTATACTGGTCAATGAAAGAAACGCCAGGTGCTGCCATTCATCATTCAGACAAAAAAATATTACCTTGTAGTATGGATGGTCAAAAAGAAATCAGGCTGGCAGTGTTGATTGATGCCGACAATGTGCCCTACAGCAATGTGAAAGGTGTAATGGAAGAAATTGCCAAATACGGCACACCAACTTTTAAGAGAATTTACGGTGACTGGACCAAACCAACCGTTTCGGGCTGGAAGAATGTATTGTTGGAAAATGCCATCACGCCCATTCAGCAATACAGTTATACCAGTGGCAAAAACTCAAGCGATTCTGCATTGATCATCGATGCGATGGACATTTTATACTCCGGTAAAGTTGATGGATTCTGCATTGTATCGAGCGACAGCGATTTTACCAGGCTGGCAACCCGTTTACGCGAAGCAGGCATGAAGGTTTTTGGCATCGGACAAAAGAAAACTCCCAATCCATTTATTGTTGCCTGCGATAAATTCATTTACATGGAGATCATTCCATTGGTGGAAGAAACGGAAAGAACCACCAATGTGAAAACCACCCATGTGAAACCTAAAGCAAAAGCCGCGGTTGATAAAGTAAATAAAGAAACCATCAAACTCATCAAAGCCACTATTGACGACCTCGCCGATGAAAATGGTTGGGCCTTCCTCGGTGAAGTGGGTAACCTCATTATCAAAAAACAACCCGATTTCGATCCCCGGAATTATGGTTTTTTGAAATTAACTCCTCTTATTAAATCTCTGCCCCAATTTGAAATTGATAAACGGGAAACGGATAAAGCCGGCATTAAACTGGTGTATATCAGGAATAAAGAATAATAAACCTTCCATATTGCGATATTTCTCAGCCTCTGCAAATACCATTTTAAAGGGTTTTTAAAAATCAGCACGCCGATTTCAAGGTTTTTTCGGCCTAATGTCGTAACTTTTATTCCCTTTTCTCCTACGAAAATCAACCTTTTCTTTCCCCCACTACGTATATACTTAGTATTACTTATTTAAAATGTACCATGACCAGGATTAACATCATGATCTTATTGGCATTCACGTTGTGCGGGTTAATTTCTAAAAACGTGATGGCGCAATCATATAAAAAATTCTCCCATTATAATGGCGGTTCCGGTATTGAAGAGGTATCCAGGTTACAGGTTGTTAACGGAGAAAGTTATTTACTCGGTACAACCCGCTCGGCAAACTTCCCCGTTACAAACGCCACTACTTATAAAGGTCTTGTTGACATCACCCTCACCAAGTATGATGTAAATGGAAATGTAGTATATGCTACTTATTTAGGAGGAACATACAATGAAACCATTACCGCCATGCAGGTATTGAACGGTGAAGTCTATTTAACAGGAACCACAGAATCGATCAATTATCCTGTCACCAATGGATCTGTTTTTAAAGGCGGGCTGCAGGATGTGTTTGTCACTAAACTCAATTCCAATGGATCCATTGGCTTTTCTACCTACCTCGGTGGTGGCAGAAATGAAACACCTGGTATTAATGCGCTCCAAATCATCGGAAGTGAATTGGTACTGGCCGGAACAACAGGTTCTACCGGGTATCCTGTTACAAATAATACAGTTTATGGTGGTGGGCCCAGTGATATTTTCGTTACAAAACTTAATGCAGCCAATGGAAACATCCTGTTTTCAACATTATATGGCGGTGATAGTACCGACAACCTGGTGAGGACAGAATTTGATAACGGTGCAGTATATGTGCTGGGAACATCTTTTTCAACCGATCTGCCGGTAACCGTTGGTAATTTTCTAAACGACCCGGTACAGAATGGTTTTATTACTAAGTTTAGTCAAACCAACCTGGATATTTCCTATGCAAGGTACCTGGGTGGATTTGGATCCGATTTCATAACAGCCAGTAAATTAGACAATGGCGTTTTACATATTGGCGGTTATACATATTCGGTGGGATTTCCGGTGACCAATGGAACCACAGCGGCCATCAGCGGATTGGATTTTTCGGATGGATTTTATACCCGGCTCGACAGCAATGGCAACATCATCTATTCAACTTACCTGGCAACGAACGACCTCGATATGATGAGCGCACTAACGATCGCTAACGGCAACGTATACATCATGGCAGAAAGAGGATTTAATGCGATCAACGGCGAACGGAAAGTCATTGTGTTTAAACTCACTTCATCCGGCGGCATTGTATATTCGAAAAAACTGAATCTTGGTTTTGGGAATACCAATTCAATATCATTTCAAACATTGAATGATGATTTTTATGTAAGCGGCATTTGCCAGAGTGCAGCATACCCCACCACTAATGGAAGCCAGTTCTTTAGCGGGGGTACTGGCTTTTTTACAAGGCTTGATGCAGCAGGAAATATTGTTTATTCAAGTTTCCTGGGAAAAATGAGCGGGCTGCAACCTATGAAAATTGCCAATGGAAAATTTCATTTGCTGGCCAATTCTGATGTACTCAGTTACCCGATCTCCGACCAAAGTGTAATTGCCGGAAGTACTGATAATATACTTATCATCAAACAACCCGATGGCAGCAATGTGTATAGCGGTTATATTGGCGGCATCAATGCCGAACTGGCTTCGGCACTTGAACCCAATGGAGATGATGTTTACATAGCAGGAAAAACCAGTTCCGAGAACTTCCCGGTAACAAGCAATACGTTATATAACGGTAACGGTGACCAGTATATTACAAAGTTCTCTTTCTGCCCTTTGAATTACCGGGTTATTCCTGATTCGCTTTCACCAAAAATTCAAACAGCCTGCCAGTTTGGACTAGCACAAAAAATTACCGGCATCGACATAACCGTGCCTTCAGATAGTCTTCCAACACTTTTCCTAAATGGAATAGCAACAGGCCAGTTACCTGTAAAAGCAAACTATCAATGGCAAACAGCCAATGCTCCAACAGGACCGTGGACAAATATTGCTTCGGCTACTTTTAGAGATTATACACCCGTATTAGGTGCATCCAATCAATATTTCAGGAGATTGACTTTTACACTGCCCGATTGTAAAAATGAATTGATTCACATCAGCGACACAGCTTCTGTTTTGGCAAATCAACTCACTGCTCCAACAATCAACCCGGCAGGGCCATTCGTAACTTGTCCCGGAAGTCCAATAACCATTGGAGGAACGCCAACCGTGTCGGGTGGTAATCCTCCATATACCAGTTATGTCTGGGACATGGGAGCGGGTACCGGTTCTAATCCAACGGTTAGCCCTAACGCCAATACCATTTTCACACTGGTGGTAACAGATGCTTTGGGCTGCAGGCAGATCGGCCAGGAAATTGTATTAACATACCGTGCCAATGCCGGGCCCGACAAAGGTGCTTGTAATGCTGTGGCTGTACAGATCGGATCATCCCCGATTCCTGGATTACCTTCTGTTATTTATGACTGGCAACCTTCTGCCGGACTAACGGCAACGAATATCCCACAACCCATGGCCAACCCGGTTGTTCAAACTGATTATATTCTTTCCCTCACCATACCACAATCTGGCGGAGGAACATGTGAAACAAAAGATACCGTAAGGGTAATACCTGTCGCCGCTCCCGCAAACCCTGCATTTGCGGGGCCTGATAAAGTGCTTATCCTGAATGACAGCACATCCGTGGGCATAACAGCACAAGCCGGATATTCTTATACCTGGAGCCCGGGAAGTTATCTCACGGGCAATACAACGGCCATTACTTATTATTACCCTGGAAATATCAGCATGCCCGTTCCTAACCCGGCAACCCTTTTTGTAACTGCTCAAAAAGACGGTTGTTCCTTTGTAGATGAAACTTCGGTCGCCACCATAGAAGCAAGGGCCGGACTCGATGGTTGCGGCCCCCGCATCGTTGGGCTTCAAGACAGAACACCAGACATCAATGAAATATATGAATGGTCACTTGTATCTGGTCCTGGTACTTTCACCGGAGCAACAAATTTACCACAGGTGCCCGTGAGTGCTTCGATTGGATCGCCCAGTATATATAAACTAACGGTAACGCTTAACGGTGTAAGTACTACTGATGAAGTGCGGGTACCGGATGTTTGCTCTGGCTGCCTGGTGACCATTGAAGTAGATGCACAATATGATTGCCCCAGCTATGATGTAAATGGCGGAAATGTAACGTTAACCGCTATTTCAGCTAATCCGAATGCCATCTATACCTGGACACCTCAGGTTGGTTTATCCGGCTATACCGGCAGTATTGTACAACTCACCGACAACGTACCAAGATTGTATACGGTTACTGCAACTGATATGAACGATACTTCAATTCACTGTACGTACAATATTTTTGTAAATGACCCCGCCTTTTCAAAACCTGTATTCCCGGCACCGGATACGGTAACCTGTATCGGCACGCCGGTAAGCATTGGGCTACCGCCTGTTTCGGGTTATACGTATGAGTGGACGGGCATCGGCTTGTCTAGCAACCTGGTGAGCAACCCGGTTGCCACAATTTCTGTTCAAACTTCGTATCCCGTAACGATCTCTGATGGCAATGGTTGCAGGTTAACCGATACCGTTTTGGTTGCACTTCAAAATACACAGGTAAATGGCGGCGCAGACTGGATCATCTGCAGCAGCGGCATCATTACCTTAGGAACGCCTGCACAACCCAATACCAGTTATTTATGGGAACCACAGGCTTCGCCATGGCAAAATGGTACAACCCAATTGTCGGTACAACCAGATGTGTTTGTTGCAACCGATATCAGCTTTGTGGTAACCGCTACCACTTCGGCGGGTTGTATCACCAAAGACACGGTAAATGTCAGCTTCAATAATAACCCCGTTTTACCTGATGCACCGGATACCTTTATTTGCAAGGGAAATTCAGTGTTAATCGGGAATACGGCTATTCCAGGTGTAAGCTATCAATGGTCGCCTGCAACAGGGCTGAACAATACAAACATTGCGCAACCATTGGCAAATCCAACAGTAACTACAACATATACTGTTGTGGCCACTTTCCCAGGTTCATGCGGTGCTACTGCATCCGACCAGGTAACCGTTACCGTTGGGAATGCATTTTTCAGTATGCCCGATATTCCTTACTGCCCGGCCAATGGTGCCTTTGCCCTTGGCAATGCAGCTCCACCCAACATGGCAACATACAATTGGCTGCCACAACAGCTGGTAAGCAATGCGTTAATAGCAAACCCGAATACACTAAGCCCGCCACCAAATGTAACGGTAACGTTTACCCTATTGGTTAAAGATCTCAATGGATGCCAGTACAGGGATACCATGCAGATCATTCCACAGATCAGCCTGCCCAACGCTGGCCCGGATAAAACGATTTGTAAAGATGGGTCAACCCTCATTGGTAGCGCTACCAATACAAGTGGCCCGGGCATTACTTATAGCTGGAATCCATCCACGAACCTGGATGACCCTACCAGCCCTAACCCTTTATTCACGGGAACTACAGGAGGTGTTTTTTCTTATACATTGATCAAGACCGATAACAATGTTTCCTGTTCGGCTACCGATATTGTGATCATCAGGGTTATTGATTCACTGTTGCCCGTTATCAACGGCCCTACTGTTTGCCAGAATAGTTGTGTACAGATTGGCACAAATCCTCTTCCGGGCGTTCAATACCAATGGACACCTTCAACAGGTTTATCAGATCCAAATATTGCAAACCCACAGGCATGTGTAGGGGCAGTTTCAACCGTATACACACTTACCGCAACAAATTTTATAGGCTGCATTGCCACCGCCGATGTGGTCATTGGGGTAAATCCTTTGCCGGCAGCACAGGTTAATATTCCTACTGTAACCGCCTGTCTTGGTGGCAGCAGTCCTTCCTTTAATCCAGTGATCAATCCGCCGGGCAACTATTCTTACCTATGGTCTCCAAACAATGGCAGCTTGAGTAATGTAAATATTTTGTCGCCCCAAATAACCATTCTCAATACAGGCACTACTCAATATGTATTGCAGATAACAGATAATGTGACTGGCTGCAGCAATACTGCCACCGCAAGCCTGGTGGTGAATATTTGCCCGCCACTTGCTATCATCGGCGATTATTTGTGGTATGATACAAATTCAGATGGGTTGCAGGACCCCGATGAATTAGGTGTTGCAGGCATGACTGTAAATCTGTATAATAATGTTGGTTTTAATGTAGCATCAACGCTTACAGATGCCAATGGATTTTATCAATTCACCGATGTGCAGCCTGGGAATGGATATTATGTGATCTTCAGCAAACCCGCCGGTTTTGATTTTACAGAACAAAATGTGGGAGGAACTGCAGCTAACAACAACAGCAAAGCAGATGTAGATGGCAGGAGCACAAATTTCAATGTTCCAGCAGGTGCGAGTATTACCAATATTGATGCAGGCATCGTTGTAACCTGTACGGTACCCGTTACACTGGTTAACTTCACTGCTACCTTACGCAACCGGGAAGTATTCCTGAACTGGCAAACATCTGCCGAATATAACAACAATTATTTTACCGTAGAAAGAAGCAATGATGCCATCCATTTTACCGGCATTCGAAAT
>ERZ795056.1112-NODE-1112-length-31826-cov-6.559347_pt1 | contig 31826 bp, 26 predicted proteins | sample MGYA00375140_ERZ795056 | MGnify/ENA primary metagenome ERZ795056 (study PRJEB30185, sample SAMN05720227) | activated sludge metagenome | isolation source: Anaerobic digester | place: USA | collected 2015-03-09 ... | reverse complement strand
GATCACCATCCGCGAAGCGAGCAATGACCGGCCGGCCGAATACGAATACCGCGAACGCCATGGCAACCACCACGAACACTACAAGGACTTCATCACCGCATCAAAAGGACTTGAGCAGGCCGAGGTTGATTCGGTCCTGCCCTTCGATGATGACGAGGCCAAGCCCTGGGAGACGGTCTTGATGGACGGTTTCAGGGTCGAAACGCCCTGCAAGAGTGCCGAGACAGCCCGCGAAGAAGCTTCGCAACGCATCAAGGACAAGGAGCGCCGGGCCTGCGACAGCATGGTGGGTGATCTTTTGCACGTCGACACAAAAATCAGCAATGCCACGTCACGCCTGATGATGCTTCCCGTCTGGTTGCTCGTCTACGTCTACCGCAACAAGGCCTACCGGGTGATCATCAACGGCCAGACCGGCAAGGTCGCCGGGAAAAAACCGGTCAGTTGGATCCGGGTCCTGATCGCCGTCGCCATCGTCGGTGCGATCGTCGCCGGAATCATCCTGCTTGCAGGCGGCAAGGGAAAATAAACCGGCCCCGCAAACTCTGCAGTGTATCGGCCTGGCAGCGCACTCTGCCAGGTCCTTTTTTTGGTGAACGCTGTCCGCCCGACCCGATCCGGCGGAGCCCGGCCAAAAATGGGCCTGCCGACGTTCCTCACAGAATCTTTGCCATCCCCTGGGGATACGTCAGCCCTGCGAGTCGGTACTGCCCCAAACGCCACGGGCTGACTTGCCGAACTCGATCGTCCGTGTGGGGAAAGCAAAAGCGATCCCCTCGCGGGCAAAGGCACGGCAGATCCCCAGATTGATGGCCTGGATCCCGTTCATGAAGTCGACGTAGTCCGGTCCCTCGACGTAGACCGAAAATTCGAACTCGAGGGCTGACTCGGCGAAGCGGGCAAAATGCCCCCGGTCAAAGCGGGCCCCGGGGACAGACTCGACTATGGTACGCACCATCTCCGGAATCCTCTCGAGCAGTTCGGGTGAAGTCCCGTACTCGACCCCGATCCTGAACACAGACCGGCGCTCGGAGATGTTCATAAAATTCCGTAGCCGGCTTTTCAAAAGGTCCTGGTTGCCGATCAAAAGCAGTTCTCCGTCGACACTGCGCAGGCGGGTGGTCTTGATCCCGACTGTCTCGACCCGGCCGGTCATCCCGTCCAGGGAGATCACATCCCCGACCACAAAGGGTTTATCCACAACGATCATCAGGGAGGCAAAGAGATCGCTGACGATGTTTTGGGCGGCCAGGGCCACCACGATACCGCTGATCCCGAGTCCGGCCACCAGACTGGTCACATCGAACCCGATTGTCTGGAGAACCAGGGATGACGAGATGATCCAGATCAGGCTGCGCACGACAATTCCCACAAAGCGGACCGGAACCCTGGCCGAATTCGGATCATCCTGGGCATGCAGTTCACGGTAATGCCCGACCGCCAGCTTGACCACGTGATTCAGCCAGCGGGCACACTGGAGGATCAGGGCGACCACGAGGATCCTGTCGAGGACACCCCTGGCCCGGTCCGCCAGTTCCAGCCAGCGCGAACCGATATCAAGCGCAATCACGGCAAAGAAGAAGGATCCCGAGCGGGCAAAGGTCTCCGAAAAGAATCGCGGCACAAAGGTCCCGCGTCGATTGGCCATGCGGCCCAAAAACCGGCCCACGACCCGCTTCATCGAGAAGAGCAGGATGAACGAGCCCGCCGCGATGCCGGCAGCAATCCCCAAATCGGTCAGACTGTTCTCGGACAGTATTTTGGTGAAAGCACTTGTCTCGCCGGGAATTTTTCCCGACAGGATTTCCCAAACCTCGGTCACGCCTCCTCCTTCAATCCATGTGCGGTGTCACGGCCCTGTACGGCAGAGTGTTGCTGATCTCGGCAAACAGACCTGCCAGCCGGTCAAATCCGCTCTTTTTCCACAGGATGCTGCCGTTTCCGTCAAGGAGCATCACCCAGGGCAGCGAGGTGACGCCCATTCCCTCCATACGTGCCTTATGGGCATCATAATCAACGTAGACCGGAATGGCGTGCTGCTCGATATGCCCGCGTACGGCCGGATTCCGGGCCAGTTCCGTTTTGAGCTCCCTGCAGACGGTACACCAGACGGCACCCACATCCACAAGCACGGGCTTGCCTGTCTCCCTGGCCTTGCGCAATCCTTCGTCCAGCCCGATATTCCAGCCGGAGAGGGGATCGGTCTTTCCGGACGAACCGTCCGGAAACAGGGTGGACGCCTGAGTCAGGAGAAAGACCGCCAGCGCCAGAGTGACGATCAGACCAAGGACAGGTCCGTGCCTTCCCTGCTCACCATAGAGCTTTGCGAGACGGGTCCAGCCGGCAATCAGGGCCGTGTTGGCGATGAGGAGATAGGCCATCACCTGCAGGACAAGGGGAACGTGTCCTGTGAGCGCCTGCCCGAGAAAATACAGTCCCGACATGAGGACCAGAGCGCCGAACACCATCTTGATCCGGATCATCCAGTTTCCCGATTTGGGCAAGCGCGAGATCCGCCCGCTGGCCAGGGCCAGGACGAGAAACAGCAACCCGATCCCGAGCGAGAATCCGACCATCAAAAACGCGCCATACACCGGCTCACCGCGCTGCATGACTCCCGTCAGGATGAAAAAGACAATCGGGCCGACACAGGGCGAGGCGACCAGACCGGTCACGGCGCCCATGGCCAGGGCACTCCCGGCCCCGCCGCCCTTTTTGGCTGGTCCGTGTTTGAGCCGTTCGACAAAGGCCGGCATGCGGAGTTCCCAGACGTCAAAGAGCGAGAGTGCGAGTGCGATAAAAAGCACGGCCACCGCCACGAAAAACGGCGGGGTACTGACAATCGATCCGAAGGCGCCACCAGCCAGACCGGCCACAAGACCGAGGACCGTATACACCAGGCCCATGCCCGCAACATAAAGGACGGCACCTGCGAAGCGTCGCCGGCGTGCCGACCGCTGTCCCCCGGACTGGCCGTCTGTTCCTCCTGAACCAGCCCCGGCTTGGGCGCTTTCCCTCCCGGCGAAAAACGCGAGCGTAACCGGGATCACCGGATAGACGCAGGGTGTGAGGCTGGCCAAAAACCCTCCGAGGAAAGCCAGCAAAAACGCAACCAACGGGGAGGCAATGTTTTCCTCAACCAAGCGGGCAAGCGTTTCCGTCAGACTCTCGTCCCGGGGGGCCGTTGTCGGCTTTTGGCTCGTCCCACTTGTCCCCGCTCCTTGGTCCCGAGTCAGTGACCCATCCTGGTTGCTGACAGCACCCGGATCCCTGCCGGTCGTGGTTTGCCCCACCGGGACACCCTGCCAGTCCCCGAGAGGAACGGCAAGCGTCACGGTCTTGGGGGGCAGGCAGACATTCTGGAGTTCGTCACAGAGTTGATACGCAAGATCAAGGTTCAACCCGGCCAGGTCAGCGGGCCTCGTTCCCGGCATGACCGGCAGCACAATGTCCACAGTCCCCTTGATGATCAGATCCCCGTCCTTGGCCTTTCCCGGGGGCAGGACGGCCAGGCCGACAAAGCGCGAGAATTTGGGCGGGACCGTAACGGAGACCGGGATCGAGTAGGCTGAACCGACATAGCTGTACATGCCAGAGGGAATCACCATCCGGATTGTCACCTGATGTCCTTGGATCGAAGCTGAGACGGCCGGCTCCAGCGCATGCAGGCTGACAACGACCTGAAGGAAAAGGAGTAATGCCGGAAACAATCGTTTCATGATGGACAGGCCCCCGGAATGAGTTGTATTTTAAATATATCATTTTTTTCATATTCTGGCTGAACGAACTTCCCCAAACCATCCTATCCTATCAGGGGAAAAAACGCAACCACGACTCCACATCCTCTGCGTTGCGTTATTCTCGCTTTTCTTACATCAAATCAGTAGACTTGAATTGGCTCTCCGGAATATATCGCGGAGAGATCTCCCGGGGAGGAAGACCGGCATGCGTTCACGAATTCTCTATCTTGGAGCCTTTACTCTGGCCGTCACCGCCCTGGTGATCGCTGCGTCCGCATCGCAGACCGGGAGCGGGCATGCTTCAAACCTGCCTGCCGACATCGAGGATGGAGAGCCTGTCCAGGCCGCGCCTCACCAGAAGCGGCACCTCTTCACGCAGACGGTTCTCCACCGAAAAGTCGGGAACCAGATGCAAGCCACCGGGATCAAGCTCGATGAGCAAACCTTCGAGGTCGTCGCGAGCGTCTCCAACCTGGGTGGCTATGATTGGGTGCACGTTGTCAATCGGGCAAAGAACATCGACGGCTGGATTTTCGAACACTTGACGAGTGCTGTCCCGGCCATGCAGGTCCCGGCAAACGGCGTCTTCCCCATCGGGCAGGAGAGGGTCGACCGCTGGGCAGCCCTGCCCCACAACTACAAACCTTCGGATCTCGTCAACCTCGACATGCAGTACTGCAGGATCCGGCAGATCCAGATGCGCCGGGAAGCAGCCGAGGCCTTCGTCCGCCTGCACAAAGCGGCCAGACAAGCCGGCCACTCGATTTTCGGATTTTCGGGTTATCGCTCGTACGACATGCAGCGGCAACTCTATCTCAACCGGATCACCATCGGGGAGCTTCACCGGCAACACTATGTGGCCCGTCCCGGTCATACCGAACACCAATTGGGAACGGTCGTAGATGTCGTCGGGCTGAACACCGGAAATGCCGCCATGCATTCGTTCGACAACACTCCCGAAGCGAACTGGCTGCGGACCAATTGCTACGAATACGGCTTTGTTCTGAGCTATGGCCCGGACAACCGCATCCCGACGGGCTATGGGTACGAATCTTGGCACATCCGCTACATCGGGAAGGCGGCTGTCGCCGAATGGATCCGCAAACACCTCCCGCCCGGACACGCGGTCGCACGCCGCTACGCTGCCCGCTGATTACAGACCGAGCATGGCCGGCGTAAGATTGATCCGTTTTCTGAAGCGGAACTCAAGCCGGTCCTCGGATTCGAGGGAGGGCTCCTCCGTCAGATTGTAGCGGTCGATGATCCGGCGGGCCATGGCTTCATCCATTGTGTCCTCCGCTTGATCCAGTTCCATCTCCCGGAAGAACCCCGCGGGAGGCTCGACCGAGACGATAAAGTCGATATCCATCTCGTCACCCGGCCGCTTGGGCTGCGGAAAAAATGCGCCCCAGGCCGCGAGGTACTGGGTGATATCCAGACCGACAACATAGCGCCCCAGTTCAAAACGCTCAAACCAGGCAATATGACGGGCTGTCTTGGGAACCACCACGATGGGCGGGATTCCCTGCGTCTGGACCATCAGCCCGGTCACCGCGCAGTCATGACGGATGTTGAAGAGGGCTTCAAGAGCGGCTGCATTCCCCCTGTCCAGTTCACTCACAAAAAAATCGGCTGTATCGAGTTTGAAGGAAACATGGGCGTAGTGCTTTCCTGGCCGGTAGAGGCTGACGGCGACGGCAACGAAGTCGCTCTTCCGGGCAAGATCCTCTCCGGTCAACTCGACCCGGAGAAAACTCCGCTGGTAGCGGATCCGCTCGACCAGTTCGCCCTCGCTGTTCAGCTTGCGTTGGAGGCTATAGCCGACCGATGTACCGTCATTGACCGGTTCCGTGATGATCTTGACCCGGCCTTCAGAGAGTCCCGTCCCCCCAGCCCGAAAGGAGACCCCCAACTGGAGAGCCCGATCCTGAAAGACACGGGAAAGACTGAACAAGAGTATGTCATTGATGTTCATCATGCTGAAGACCTGTCCTCTCGAGTCACGTTCTGTGCAGTCCCACGGGTAATACCCCTGAAGGAAAAGCGACTCGCCCCGGAAATATACTCAAATCCCGTCATGTGTCCGACCCGAGGAGACCATGCAGGAACACCTCCGACTTTTGCCGGACGACAAATGCCGGCCCCCCGTCAGCCTGGATCCGGACAGACCGGGCGGATGCGGCGTTGCTGGTGCTCTCACGCACACCAAAGACAAGCGGTTCCCCATGCAGGGGATACTTGAGTCCCCGTGTCGTGATGCGGACCAGCGGATCAAAGGCATAGATCGAAACCAGGGCATTTTTGGTCGACGGGAAGGCACACTCCCCGCGAAAAACTTCGAGAACGGATTCTCCGGAAAAAACGGCCAGCCGGACCCTGTCCGACCAGCGCAGAACCAGCGCCAGATTGGAGAGGGAGTGGTCGAGACGATCCCCGAACACGCCGCAGAACGCGATTTCCCGAACTCCTTCACGGACCAGAAGATCAAGACACTTTTCGGTATCCGTATCGGACTGCCGCGGCATGTGCCGGACCTGGCACCCGGACTGCTTCCGGCACCAGGCCAAGGTTTCTTCTGTGATGGAATCGAAATCTCCGATCACCCGCTGTGGGGCTCGACCCAGGGCACGCAAGCTATCCGCGCCTCCATCGGCCGCCACAAGGAGAACGGACCCTTCATCGAGAAGCCAATCAAGAAGTTCGTTCCCGGGAGATTCGCCACCACCGAAACGACCGCCCTCATGCCCCGTTCACCGGCGGAGGGAGTATCTTGATGGCCGGTTGGACCAGGACTTCAGAGCCACACTGAAAACGGTCACCCCCGAGGTGCTGCAGCGGGAAGAAGCCATGTTCCATTTTCCAGCCGTCATAGTAGGCTTCTTCATCAGCGAGAGCCGCCAGGGGTTCGAGGAGGACAAAGCCGGTCTCCTCCGTCATGGCGAGTATCCGGCACTCGATATTGGCAAGACACTGGGGAAGAATCGGAGTCTGAAGGACACTCCCCTCCACGGTCAAGAGCCCGGTCTCGCTGATCTTGTCATGCTCGCGGCTGGAGACCGTCCCGGCATAGACCGCCTGGGGGAGCAGGTTCCGGCCGACGATATTGAGGGTGCACTCGCCCCGTTCACGCGCCGAATACCATGTGCGGTGCGTACTGTCGATGATCACGGCCAGGCGGGGTGGATTGGTGTCAATCGGTGTGGACCAGGCCACCGTCGAAACCTCGGGGCGGAGTCCATCCCCCGACTGGCCCAGAGTCACAACCATGAGGAGAGGCCCATTGGAGAGGATCCGGTACGTTGCCTCTGGAGCAATCACCTTTTTCATAGACCCTCCTCCCGGGTACCGATCACGAGCCGATGTCCCCGGCACTCGACGATCATCCCGGGCCGGAGTTTGCGGCCGCGCTCGGTCACAACAACGCCGTCCACACGGACCGCCCCTTCCTGGACGAGGATCTTGGCGAGGCCGCCCGTTTCGACCAGGCCACCCAATTTGAGTGCATCAGAGAGCCGGATATAGGCATCACGAAGAGGGAGACGGTATTCCATACCGGATAACATAGTCACAAGGAACTGAAAGGTGCAAGTGCACAGCACACAATCCCGGCGAAGATCCCGAAGGGATATACCAAATTACTTACATTTTAAGCAAACACTACACTGTACTTCCTCCGCGTTTCTGCAAAAAACCACTGAATTTTCGCAATTTCCGGTTTTTGAGGCTATACAAAAGTCGTCAGTGGGGAATCCCGGATTACATTTTTCCACCAAATTTTAAGCAACAAGGACCACATAGGCCGGCACCCACTCCCGCTCCAGACTGCTCGTCAGTCGCCTGAGAGTGTTCACCAAAAAAAACCGGATCAACGAGCCGCCGTAAAGAGGATGCTGCGCACGGCCTCCCGGTCACCGCTCGACAGGGGCGGGTCCATCGACTCGATGAAGCGCTGCACCTCGGCCGTCTCCATCCGCCCGCCACTGTCCCGGGCGACGAGAAGCTTTTCAAACGGAGAGGCCGCACAATCCTCGTGCTCGGTCCAGAGCTCCTCGTGCAGTTTTTCGCCCGGCCGGAGTCCGGTAATCACGATCGGGATCTCGTCGGGATGGCGGCCGGAGAGCATGACCAGTCGTCGGGCCAGCTCATGGATATTGACCGGCTGTCCCATGTCGAGGACAAAGATCTCGCCGCAATCGAGCGTCGCGGCCTTGACGACCAGCCGGGCCGCCTCGCGGATCGACATGAAGTAGCGCGTCACCTCGGGATGGGTCACGGTCACCGGACCGCCGCGGCGGATCTGCTCGACAAAGAGCGGAAGGACCGAGCCCCGGCTCCCGAGGACATTCCCGAAGCGGGTCACGGCATAGCGCGTCCCGGAGCCGTCCCCGTTCATCCCCAGTACGATCCGTTCCGCCACGCGTTTTGTGGCTCCCATCACCGAACTCGGCCGGACAGCCTTGTCGGTCGAGACCATCAAGAAGCGCCGGATCCGGGCGCGGCCTGCAGCCCGGGCCACCACAAAACTCCCGTAGACATTGTTCTTGACCGCCTCGTCGGGAAAGGCTTCCATCAGGGGAACATGCTTGTGGGCCGCTGCGTGGAAGATGTCGCTGATCGACCAGGCCGCGATCGTGCGCTCGATCTTTTCGGCGTCACGGACATCCCCGATCTGGCAGACAAAGCGCGGGTCCCCGCCCAATTCCTGCTGCAAATGATACAGGCTGTTCTCCCCGTGCCCAAAGGCCACGACCCGCGCCACGGGGAGGGCCAGAAGCTGGCGGCAGATTTCGGATCCGATCGAGCCGCCCCCGCCCGTCACCATGACCCGGGCATCCTCATAGAAGGCCGCCAACCGCTCACGTTCGAACTGGATCTCCTCGCGCCCCAGGAGGTCCTCGGGCCGCACATCACGCAGGGCCCGCCAGGATGCGTCCCCGTCAATGATCTCGCGCAAGCCGGGAAGGATGCGCAGGCGGATGGGAAGATCCCCGACACGGTCGATGATCCGGCCCAAAAGCGCGCCGCCGGCCGAGGGGACGGCGATAAAGATCACGTCGATGGCATCTTCCAGCACGATCTCGCGCAGGGCATCGATCGAATGACGCACCGGAATCCCGGCAACAGTCTTCTTGGCCGGGTCGTCATCCACAAAAGCGACAAGGTGATAGCGGCCGGCGACCCGCCCGTCCGCGCGGATTCCCTGCGCAATCATCCGTCCGGCCTCACCGGCTCCGACGATCAGGGTACGTTGTGCCGATTCCGTCAATGTGCGTTCCTGCCCGAGAGCACCCGGACCAGCGTCAAGAGCATGATGCGGATGTCAAAAGTAAACGACCAGTTTCGAATATAATACAGATCCGCCTGGAGCCGGCGCTCGATGGAACTGTCTCCCCGATAGCCGCTGACCTGGGCCCAACCGGTCAGCCCGGCCTTGACCCGGTGTCGTTCCATGTAGAGCGGCATGCGCTTTTTAAATTCGTTGACAAAATGCTGCCGCTCGGGACGGGGCCCGACCAGGGTCATCTCGCCCTTGAGGACATTGACCAACTGGGGCAGCTCATCCAGCGAGGAGACCCGTAACAGGCGGCCAAGGTGCGTGACCCGGGGATCGTTCTTGACCGTCCAGACCGTATCCGAGGTCTGTTTTTCCTGTCGGTACATGGTGCGAAATTTTATGATTGTGAATTTCCTGCGATCCAGACCCAGCCGTTCCTGACGGAAAAAGACCGGTCCGGGAGAAGAGAGGCGCACGGCGAGGGCAATCAAGAGAAAGAGCGGAGAGGAGAAGACAAGTCCCGTCAGGGAGACCAGGATGTCGAAGGCGCGTTTGATGGCCCGGTTGTACCAGAAATCGAGCGGATACTCGGCAATCGTCAGGACGGGGATGTTCCCGATCAGGGCCATCCTCGCCCCCGTGGCCAGTGAGGAATCCAGATCGGGGACGAGCCGGGTCCTGACCCCTTCACGCTCGAAGAGTTCGAGCGCCTCGCGCATGCGCTTTTCATGCCGGTCCCCGCTCCCCAAGAGGATGTAGGCCTCGTCCATCCGGTGCTGCTCGAGCCAGACCTGAAGCGCCTTTTTTGAGTAGGGCAGTCCCGAACCGGTCCGGCCTGTTGTCAGGGAAAAAACGCCGTCTACACTGTAGCCGTAGCCGGCAACGGACCGCATCTCGCGGACAAAACTCTCCAGCCGGCGTCCCTCCCCCAACACGACAATATGCATCAGATTGCGCCCGCTCGAACGGACCCGGCGCAGCCAGAGCCGGATCACGACCCGCCCGGTAAAAATCAGCACGACCGCCAGGGTGAAAAAGTAGACGATGTGCAGACGGGAAAACTGGTACTCGCGATAAAAAAACGAGAGGGCTAGCATGGCAACAACGGCCAGAAACACAAGGCGCACGATGGACATGAACTCGAGGAGGATGGAAACCCCCCGGTTGTAGCGATACTGTCCGGCAAAGAGCATCGTCAGGAGGAGGACCGGGATAAAGAGGAGCAAAAAAGGGACGTAATGTTCCGCAGGCAGGATGGCTTCCCCGCCCCAGGGAATGATCTGCCGCAAAAAAATCGAGAGCAGGGCGGCCAGCATCGTCATGCAGGCATCGGCCATAAAGAACAGGAAATTGATCCACGGACTCTTGCGGTGCTCCATCGCTTGTACCTGCCTTCCCCGTTCCAAATATAGCACGTCCCGGCAGTCCAGCCCGCAACCACCACGCATGGACGGCGAGTCTTCGGCCCAGACAGATCTCAAGGTCCGCAGGATGGGCCGTCGAGCATTTCCGGTTTTTATGGGGTACGGCGTCCCCTGCCTTTCCCCTCTCCCGGACTGTCACGACGGATGCACACGCGTTCCCGGATCTCCAATCCGGACTCACCTGCGTGGGGCGAGTTGGCCCGTCATGCATTCGAGGTAGACTTGCCCCGGCCGCTTTAAAGCCAGGCGGGCCACCTCGTCACCGGGATCAAGTTCAAGCAGGCTTTCAAGGTATTCCCGGCAGGCCGTCCGGTCCCCCTCGTCATGGGCCGCCATGGCCAGCATGCGCAGAAGGGCGGGTTCCCGGGGCGCGTGCGCCCGGGCCTGGCTCCAGACATCGCGGGCGGCGCTTGGTTGGCTCTCGTCAAAGTATCGGGACCAGCCCTCCACCGTCAGCGCAATCGCCGCCCGCTCTTCCTGTGAGAGCAGGTCGGGGAGTTCGTGCGTTTCCACATCGGGGAGATGCCCGGAAAAACATTCGTCCAGTGAAAATCCGTGCCAGCGGGTCGCATCGCAGGCCGGGAACCCGGCATCGGCACAGAAGAGCTTCATCCCGTCCAGAATGATCGAGGTCGCCACGTTGAGGGCGCCAGGAACATCGGACAGAAGGGAGCGCCGTCCATCGGGCTGGGTCCGGTCCGCCAGGAGTTGCCGCAGGGCCAGGGGATCGGGCCCGCCTCCCGGCGGGAGGTCCCGGGCCAGTCTGTCCAACCGCTGCCAGCGCGAGCGGCTATGGCGCTGCCACATCGACATCCCGGGCTGAGGTGGTCTGTCAAGTTCATGATGGTGGTTGGTCCGCACCAGCACGCCATCCCGGGGACGGTCGACGAGAAGGCGGCGTGCTCCGACCGCAATGGCTGCCGTCTCCCCACGCTGCATGTCGGCCACCAGAAGGGAGATTCCCCCGTGCCGCCGGGCACGTTCAAGATATGCCAGCGCATCATCCAGCGAGTGCGATTCCTCAAGAATCGTCTGCATCAGGGTAAAGAGGGGAAGCCCACGCAGGGAAAGGTCCCGGGTAAAATTGGTAAACGGCATCACGGCGATCCCCGAGGCATTCACCCCGAACCCGCCGACGGGAATCCCGAGAGGGCCGGCCCAGAGCCAGGGCTGGCCGGATGGCGGAATGGACACCTTGATGGCGCGATGCTGTCCCCAGACACGAGGCCCGTAAAAGTCGAAATTGCGTGCCAACCGGGAGTGCACACCCCCCTCGAAAAACACGGCCGAACACTGCCCTCCCGCCATTCCGGCCAGCCAGTGCAGCACATCGGGAAAACGGATCAGACGTTTTGCTCCACCCCTCCGGTACCCGATCAGGAAGGCCTGCATCTCGACCGCGAGACTCCCCGCATCGATTCCGGCCTGCATCGTTCCAAAAAAACCGCTGATCAGGGCAGCAGCCGACCGGACGGCAAAGCGCGGCAACCAGCGCGGACGCTGCTGGCGGATGATGGTCGGCAAGAGGCGGGCATAGTAGTCGGCCGTCTCCGTCCCCGTGATCCCGCGCACCAGCCCGGCGTGGTCCCGGCCCCTGGTCCGGGCATCGCCCTCGAGGAGGAGATACCAGAGATCCCCAAAGCGTTCAATCCGCGAAGCCATTTCCCCCACCCCGTCCTTCTGGCTATACTCTAACCATGCGAGATGATAGCACAGGCGCCCGCCCGATCTCAAGTGCGGATGCGTATTGTACATATATTCATGATTCCGTCACACGACTCCGGGAAACAGATCACGGTTTCGCGGATTCCTGCTTCCATCCTTCAACGGGACGGCTCCATTCTTTCCGGTACTGCAAACAGGGTTCCGCCGACCATCTCTCCGAAAGATCGTGTTTCCGGCGTGCATGGCGAGGCTGGCTGGTCTCTGCGCTCCTGCTCGTGCTGGCGCCCCCGGCAAATGCCGATCTGCAGCCAGTGGTTGCCGAAGGTGATATCCGGCTCAGCCCGCCATCTTTGCCTGTCGCGGATCCCTTCGCAGCCGCGCCGGACTCCGGTGCCTGGCCGGTGCGTTGGACCAAAAACCGGCTCCTCAAAAATGGCGACCAGATCCACCTCGGTCCGGGCGCCAGACTCGAATGGCGCAGCGGAAACGGAGAACGGCACATCCTCCGTGGACCGGCCAGTGCTCTCATCACCGGCGAAAGCCTTGCGCTGGAGAGCGGGCGGTACTGGCGCGGGAGCAGACCTGAACCCGGACTCGAACTGCGCTGGCTTCCATCACCGCCCGCCCGGGGACGGATCACCCGGCTACAGGCCGCGCTCCGCGGAGCAGAGGGGCAGGTCTCCCTCCAGACACTCCCGGAGCGGAGTACATCCGTTCTTCATTTTGACGGAATCCGGGGCGGACAGCGGTTGCATTCCGCAATGATCGCCCTGGCGCGGACGGACTGGAGGCGGGAACTCCGCCTCGAGGTGCGGATCGCTACGCCCCAAGGGACATTGACGGAGATCCTCGCATTCCCGGTCTCGGCCGCTACCGAGACCCCGCTCGATACCCGGGGGATCTTCGGGCGCAGGGCAGGCATCGCTTTGCTCTGGCACTGGCGTGCCGCTCCATCGTTTTTTCCGTACCAGGGGCAGGTTCTGCGGCCGGAACAGTGCGTAGCCTGGAAAGAGACACAAGAGACCGGCAAACAATTCCCCGCATGGACGCAGGGTGGGACATCACAGGGTATCTGGCTGCCTCCCGACAAGCAGGCCCTCCTGGCAGACCAGGCGGGGATCCAACGGGAAAACGCGATTCACTGGCAGGCCACATCCTGGGACACTCCCGAAATTCTCTGGACGGGGCCCTTCATCATCCCGGCCTGGCACCGCTACTCCTCGCCGTTTTCGGAGTCGCGGACCTTTGTCGGTCTGGGTACCGGGGTGCATCTTGGCATCGATATTGCTTCTTTTTATGGAACCGCGGTCGCCGCACCCAATTCGGGTATCGTGCGCTTCGCGGGCAAGACCACCCTCTGTGGCAACAACATCATCATCGATCACGGGCGGCGCGTCTTTACCAAGATCATGCACCTCGACTCACTGTTTGTGACAAGCGGGCAACGGGTCGAGCGCGGACAACCCGTGGGCATGACAGGGACCTCCGGGCTCTCGACAGGTCCGCACATCCACTGGGAGATGCTGGTCGGCGGGGTGCGCGTCGACCCCGAGGAATGGGTCGCCCTGCGCGAGGGTGGATTGCAGTAACAGGGCGTCCCGATATAGGCGACCAATAACAAGGTGCATGGAATGGCATAAACACCAACATGAAAGTTCCAGACAAACCATTCATGCTTTTTCCATGTTTACAAGCGAAGCAATAGCTATTTGCCCATATTTTAAAACTGCATCCTCCCGACGTATACACTTCAAAGCTGGAGGACCGCCACCGTGAATTTCTCCATGAGGGTACCACAACTCCCAGAACCTTTCATCGTTTGGATCAATGTACAGTAAACTCCAACCACTGACAGGTTCAGCACAATTTTTTTTTAAATAGTGATCCAATAAATACTCAATTCTCTTTGAAACAGGGTCGTCCTTTATTCTTTTTCCCTTGATGACCACACCGCCAACAATTTCAACCTCGTTTGCTGTGATTTTCTTCTTCACTAAACACTCCTTATCAAGGAACCAGACAACCGTTGATATCGATTTCCCATCACAATGGTAAAGACTTAATATTTTTTTCTTGAAATAATCATAAAATCGGTATTTTTTGTATTCGATTCGTCCTGGACTTCCAGTGCCAATCCGAGAACACATGAGTCGTCAAGGGAAAGCCACACTATCCAGAGAAAACTCAATGCCATGAGTCTCTATACGGCCGCTACCCCCGCTTTCGGTATACACGATACAACAAGGCCAACCCGGTGAGGACAAGCACTCCGCAAAGCGCATAGCTGACAACCTCGGTTGCAGCATCATGCGACGGAGAATCGAGATACGCTTGCGCGGGATTACTCTTCAGGTAGGTTATCGCTACCTTCCTGCCAACCGGAAAGGTCCCGACGGAATAGGACATGACCCCCCGGGTCGTAAACCGGTATTCCTTCCCGTCTTCTGCCGTAAACGCGATCTGCGGATACTCGCAGTATGCCCGGTTCCGATATTCGTTTTCCGTACCGACGACCGTCCCGCTGGCCCGGAGCGAATTGTTGGCCCACCACTCTGCCTGCTCCCTGAAGCTTTCAGGGAGGGACACAGAGAGATAGACACCCAGCCCCAGAAGGGCCAACCCGAAAATAAACTGGATCACAAGCGACTTTTTCATGGTACCCCCTACTTCCGTATAAAGAATTCGACCCGGCGATTGCGCTCACGGATCTCGTTGATCCGCACGGGGTGCAGCCCCGGTGTGAGGAGCTTGTAGGGACGTGTCAGGCCATAGCCTGCCCAGGTCAAGATGCGGGGATCGACATCCTTGCCCACAAGGTATCCGTAGACCGTGCGCGCCCGACGCTGCGAGAGTTGCATATTGTATCCCGGATCACCGACATCATCGGTATGCCCGCTGACCTCGATCCGGGCATTGGCCGTTAGTCCGTAGCGGGCGGGTTGCCCGAGAATCCGGCGCAGGATGAAGATGACTTTGTCGAGGGCCTTTTCGCCCTCCCCGGTCAATTCCGCACGATCCGTCGCAAACTGGACACTCGAGACACGGATCCGCAGACCATCCGGAGTCCGCTCGACCAGGACGCCGACGGTCACCATCTCCCGACGCTGGACGGTGTTCCCCATTCTGTCCTTGGCAGTCAGGAGAAGGTCATATTCCTGGACGGCTTCGACGAGATCCTCTCCGTCATCGCTCTTTCCATCCCATGTGAGAACCCCGGTCGGAGCATCCTTGCCCTTGAATGTCTTGAACGGTTTCGCAGTCTTGCCGTCCGATTCGTGCTTCGAAATCACGATCTCCCATTCGGCAACACCGGAGACATCCTGCATCCTGGGATTGATGTGCAGAACATCATCCTCGCCGTCACCATCCGGTGTAAAGATCCTCGGTTGAACGGTCAAACCGATTTCCGGCGGTCTGGCATCGAGGAGGATCTTTTCGACAACCGCCCGGGCCTGATTCCCGCTTTCCCAGTCGACCGTCACCTCGGCCTCGTACCATCCGTCAAGTTGCGGCTTGCCATCACTCCCCAACCCGTTCCAGGTATGGATCTCGGGCAGACTGCCCGTCCAGCGTTGGCGGTAGACGGCGCGCCTTGCAAGATCCCAGATGACCAGTTCGGCCTTCTCGATTCCTTCCTTGGTTGAAGGGGCAATCGCCAATCCGAGCTGGTCTTCCTGCCCGTCCCCGTTGGGAGAAAAGGCCATCGGTCTGGCTGTCAAGCCGATACTGCCCATTCTCCGCACAAGGGTGACCGGTGTCGTCGTCGAACTGGCGGTGTTGTCTGCGGCATCCATACCCCGCAGACGCCATGTATACCGCCCCTCGGGAAGATCCCGGCCGTTCCCGTCTTTCCCGTCCCAGACAAACTGGGCCGGTACACTGCCGACATACTTGTGGCTGCGGAGCACCCTTCCGGTATCATCGACAATCTCGCCATGATACACGTCATCATCCCCACCCTGTACCTCTTGCTCGATGGTGATCGTATCCTTCCGGGAATCCGCATTCGGCGAGAAGATGCTGTCGCCCGCCTTGACCCGAATCACAGGAGGCCGTGTATCGATCAGGACGGTCCGCTCGACCGATACCGGGGCATCCCCGTAACTGTACTTGACCTTGAGGAGATAGGTATAGCGTCCGTCCTTGAGGGTATTTCCTTGTTCATCACGGCCGTCCCAGGGAATCTCGGGAACATGCCGGGCATTGGTCAGGGTACGGACTGTCCGGCCATCGCTGTCCTTGATGACAACATCAAAACGTTCGATGCTGTCCTTCGATGAAACCGCCGGAGTAAATATGACTTGTCCGTTTTTTCCTGCCGCTCCCGGGGATATGGCACTCCGGCTCCCTGCCAGGGAGACTTTTTCCAGTCCGGTCTTCAAGCGGACATTCTCGACCAGACTTGTTCCGGAATTCCCGACCCGATCCCGGGTCTCGATCCGGATCGTATACCAGCCCTCGTGAACCGGCTTCCCGCCCGCATCATTCCCGTCCCAGTTCCATACCGGTGGCAGACTTGCGAGCGTCCAGTCCCGGGACAAGACGGCAATTCCGCTCTCGTCGAGCACCTGCAGCCTGATGGCATCCTGTGTCTGGCCGCTCCCCTTGAGGGCGACCGGAAGACCGTCACGATTCCCGTCACCATTGGGCGAGAATTCCAGATACTCCGGCCGGATCTCGACCTTGGCGGGAGTCGTATCCACCTCAAGCGGGATCCTTCTCGAAACCGGGTGATTGCCGCTGTCATACTCAAGCCCGAGTTCCGCCGTATAAAACCCGTCGGGCTGTCTGAGCCCGGAATCAGACTTCCCGTCCCAGACGAGTTCTGCTGGCACGGCACCCGTTCCCCGGATGCTCCGCACGGCGCGTTGTTCACTGTCACGAACCACCAGAGTCCAGTGTTGCAGGCCATTTGAATCCGAAACCGAAGACCGGATCCGCAAAAGATCATTGGAGCCATCCCCGGTCGGTGAAAAGGCTTCCTTTGCGGCCTCGATCCGGACGGTCTCATAACGGCGCACCAGCCGGACACCGGCAATCCTGTCCTCAGTCCGGTTGCCGGCGGGATCATAGGCCTCAAAGCTGATGGAGTATACGCCTTCCGGTGCTTCCGAGCCGGCGGATGTCTTCCCGTCCCATGTGTGCACATCCGGAAACGCTCCGCTGTACGTCCAGGCACGGACGGGTGTCCCGTCCGGAGCGAGAATCTTCACTTCCAGGACGTCATCGCTCTCGGCCGCGATCAGGATGTTCCCAAAACTGTAGGTCTCCCTGGCACCATCGCCATTGGGAGAAAAAATTGAATTTGTCGAGACCGCACGGACCTGGGGGATCCTGGTATCCACCCGGACAGTACCCCGTTTCTCGCTGACATTCCTGTTCTCGTCCCAGGATGTCAACTTCCAGGCATACACACCGTCTGCCACCATCTTCCCGGCTTCATCCTGTCCGTTCCAGTCGATATGCCGGGGTATATCCACCTGTTGCTTTGATGAAAATATCGCTTTGACGAATTTTTCGAAATTCAGACTGCGCAGCTCGAAGCGGTCGATACTGCGAAAACTGCGATTGGTCTTCCCTGTCTGGTCAAGAATATCCAGAACCCATCCTGTCACAAGGGTATTGTCGCTGATCGAGAGCCCGAAACGGACCTCGTCCTGCCGTCCGTCGTAATTCGGTGAAAAACGGGCCCAGTCCGGTTTGACCCTGGCATCCGGAGCCTGCGAATCATAGGTCCCCCAGGCCACTGTCAGGCCAAAGCTGTGCATCCGTTCGGCCTTGCCGTGGAAATGCTGGTTGACGAGGGCCCAGGAGAGATCAAAATCTGTAGGATCGGCCTTCTCGCTCAAACGGAGTTTCCCGGCCAGACCGATCCCGAAGGTCATCGAGCCCAGGCCACTCATCCCGTGGCGGGTATCGCCGGTCATGTATCCCAGACGGATCTTCAGGAAGTTGAAGACCGTATTTTCGAATCCGAAGTTGAGTACCGGGTTGAGCGGATCGATCGCCAGCATGCTGTCAGCCTGGAGTCGCAGACTCCAGAGTCCGATGTCGACCGCCGTCACCGAAAAGCCCAGGCCAAGGGCCAATGGCGGATAGCGGTCATCTCCCTCGTTCGAGAGGCGTATTCCCATCCCCCGGAGGACAAGTCCGACAGACGGATCAAAAAGACCGATTCCGCGGCCCTTGTGCGGAATCCGCCAGAGGATGCCCATATCGGCCCAGAGTCCGCGATCAAGGCCGGTGGTGTAATCGGCATAGAGGAAGGAGAGCCCGAACCCCCAGAAAAGATCCTCAGTGATCGGCTTGGCGATCCGCAGGGCGAGCCCGGCCGTATCGAGGGCCGCATTGGTCTGCGAGGATGTCCCGTACAAAAGGTGCGCCGAGAGAACACCGATGTCCGTGGGAACAGCGAGCGAACCCGACCAGAGCGGGGAATCCGCGCCCAGTCCGGTCACCGAGAGCCCGTTGGCCAACCGCCTCAGATCACCCAAGACCGCCGGATTGGCGCCTCCCGCATCGGGGTCCCCAAGCATGCTGATGCCGGTGAACCCGAGGGCCGAGACGCGGGGACCATACCCGTTCCAGAGATACTGGCTGGCCGGAGTCTGATGGACATCGGTAAACCCCGCCAGCGGTATGCAGAGAAAAACACCAACCAGGATACGTACCAGTCTCATAATACTCCCCTCCTCGTGCAATGCCGGGAACAACCGCCATACTTCTCAACGTCAAATATACGAATATCCTCACCGGGCTACATCCTGAGTATGCTTGATGGATATCCGGGGAGGTTGGAATGAAATCTGTGCTCATCGACCAAAAGACATGCACCATCTGTCAACGCTGCATCCGGATCTGTCCGACCTCCGTTCTGCGAAGCATCGACGGAAAAATTCTTGCGAAATATCCGGAGCGCTGCATCGCCTGTGGCCAGTGCTTTGCCTTTTGTCCGACGGGCAGCATCTCGCTGAATGGCTGTGATCCACGAGAGGCTCTTCCCTGCGCTGCCGGGACCCTGCCGGACGAAACCACTCTGCGCACCTTGATCCAGGGGCGGCGATCGATCCGGCTCTACCGAAACGACCCCGTGCCAAAGAACCTTGTCCAAAAAGCCCTTGATCTGTCCGGTCATGCACCCAGCGGTGGCAACCTGAGACCGATGCGCTGGACAGTCGTTCAATCCCGTGAGAGAGTGCATGCCATTGCTGCCGCGGTTATTGAATGGATGCGCAGCGAACTGGATGCAGGCAATCCTCTCGCTTCTTTGCTGAACTACCCTGGCCTGGTGGCCTCCTGGGACAAGGGGAATGATCCGGTCATGCGGGGAGCGCCCCACCTTGTCTTCGCTCATTTTCCCGGATCGGTGGCCCACACCATGCACGCCGGGGTGATTGCCTGCACAACCCTCGAACTGGCCTTTGCCGGGCTGGGTATCGGATCCTGCTGGGCGGGCTTTCTGATGATCGCTGCCGCTGCACCCTCGGGGAAAGCGGTCTTGCAGGCCTGCGGTCTCGACGAAGGGTCAAGCATCCTGGGAGGACTGATGTTCGGGTATCCGGACGGAACACCGCTTCGCGTGCCACCGCGCGCACCGTATCCGATTGACTGGATCAGCTGATCTGCTTTATGCGCCTTCCTGAATGCTTCTCTCGACAAAGGCCGCATCCTTCCCGGTAATTCTGCTGATCTCGTTGATATCCATTCCGGAATGTGCCATCCTGCGGATCATTTCACACTCCCCAGCCTCACGTCCTTTTTCCAAACCCTGCTGCATTCCCTGCTCTATCCCGACCTCAAAGCCTTTCTGTCGGCCTTTTTCAAATCCTTCCTCAATGGTATACATGATCCAGCTGATCCTGTCACGTTCAGCCATCTCCCTTCGATATGCCCGATACCGTAACACCTCATCCGAAACGAATTCCTGATAGCGGGCATCTGCCTCCGCCAGATCCGGGTTATCATGAATGATTTCCTTCATCATGTCCTCCTTGCCCTTCCGGCCTTCGTTTGCCAAAAACTGGCACCAGACAGCCAACGCCCGACTCTGTGGACTTGCCCGATCAAGTTTTGGCAATTCAATCATGTGGATACCCATCTGTTCACCAAAAATATTTGAACTTCCATCCCCTCTCGTTGCGCCATTCTGCAAGGCAAGCATCGGGGTATAATAATGATGGACCCTGTCCCGATCGCCTTTGATCAGCACCCAATCCAGAATATTGATGCACGTGACCGGTGACAGACTCTTCCAGTTTTGCCCACTGACAACCTGTGCCGAGTAGGCCCGTGCCCACGCATAGAGACTGCGTTCGACAAAACCGGGCTGCCTCCAGGTTTGCATCTCGATATTGATCAACCTCCCCACGGTATCCCTGGCCCTGACATCAACCGAGGAAAATTTTCCATCGAGAAACTCTTCGGGGGTCGCGGAATCGACAACTTCGACTTCCGCCACCGGTTCAAGACCGGCATCCACCCGGACTGCGTTGATGAGCGACTTGAGGATACGCTCACTTCCCGGTCGCCCAAAGAGGTACCTGAACACCATGTCATTGGTTACCCGCACCTCGACTTCATCATTTCCAGTATACTCCAACAGCGTCTGTGCGACAAGGAGCCCTCCATATCTTCCGCCCCACCATGGATTCTCTGTCAACCAGGCATTTTGCATCACGATATCTCCTTCGGAGGTTGACTTGCCCCCCCTACTGGAAATACACGTCCGCCCCCCGATGCAATTTTGCATAAAACGAATCTTTTTTCAGTCCGTAAGGTTTTCAGGAATCCGGAAGCCCAGCCAGAAACTGCCGGATCCGGCCCTTATCCAGGCAGAATCCGGCAGAGGAACATGTTTCCCGTGGATGGAATGCTGCGCTCTTACACAATCAACATGGCGTCGCCGTAGGAGAAAAAGCGGTACCCTTCGCGGACAGCCGTCTCGTATGCATTCCTGATCGCCTCGCGTCCGGCAAAGGCCGAGACCAGTACCAGGAGGGTCGATCTTGGCGTGTGGAAGTTGGTGATCATCCCGTCGATGGCTTTGAATCCGTAGCCTGGTGTGATGAATATGTCCGTTGAGCGGATCCCCGGTTCGATGACAAGGGATGAACCGTCAAGCCGTGCCGCGGACTCAAGAGCGCGGACAACCGTTGTTCCCACGGCAATGATCCGCCGGCCTTTGGCCCGGGCCTGCATCAGTCGCTGCGCCACATCTTCCGCTATCTCGAAGCGTTCGCTGTGCATCCTGTGCTGACGGATGTCGTCCACCCGAACGGGGGCAAAGGTACCCCAGCCCACTTCGAGCGTTACAAACTCGGTCATGATACCACGGGCACAGACGGCCTGCAGGATCTCGTCTGTGAAATGCAACCCGGCTGTAGGTGCGGCCACCGCCAGGGCCCGATCGGCGTAGACCGTTTGGTAGCGTTCGCTGTCCAGTGGAACCGTACTTGCTCGCTGGCGCATGATGTACGGTGGGAGCGGGATGTCGCCAATCTCTTCCAGGACAGCATTGTTCAGCGGAGTCGCAAACTCGAGTATCGCCCGCTCTTCTTCACGGGCGGTCACAACGGCCTGCGGACCGCCTTGGACCTGGAGAACCTGGCCCACCCGCATGGCCCGGGTGGAATGCAGGAGACACTCCCAGACCCGGCCGGAGTCTTCGCGTTCGCCCAAGAGCAGGATCTCGACCTTGCCCCCCCCGGGGTCCTTTGTGGCAGCGAGACGGGCCTTGCGCACCCGGACATCATTCATCACGAGCACATCACCCTCGCGGAGGAGCGATTCGATACAGGCAAACTCGAGATGCTGCAGAGTGCCGTTTGTTCTGTTCATGACCAGGAGCCGGTCACGGCCACGCTCGGAAGCGGGCCAGGCGGCGATCTGCGACTCGGGAAGTTCGAAATCATATTCGTCCAGCGACATTCCAGCCGGAATGCTCACTTGATCGGCCACACGACCCTCCAGGGAAGAATTGCGGCGCCGCTGTAAAAATGCGCGAGGATCTGGACCGCTTCCATCCCCTGTTGCGCCATCCGGCTGGCGCACCACTGGCACATCCCCACACCATGGCCCCAGCCCCTTCCGACAAGCTGCACCCATGGTCCGCGAACCCGGGGAGTAAAGAGCATGCTCTTGACCCGGTTGATCCCCAAAGCGCGCCTGAAATCTGCGCCACTGAGCACCCGCACCTGCCCCGTGCCCGAGCGGACGGCGAGGCTCCGCACACGCCGGGTCGGGGTCCAGCCCCGCACTTCAATCGAGGCGACACTCCCTGTCAATCCCAAAAGTTGGGCTGTTTCGCTGGCCGGAATCAAGGCCACCCATGAATGGTGTGGCGTTCCCGCACACCAGGGAGAGTTTTTCCCCTTGAGGTAGGGCAGTGTCGTTGACCAGACATGACCGCTGTCCTCGGTCGCCCCCCCGCAGGAGGCATGAAAAAATCCGACTGCGATTTTCCCGTTATGCATCAGCACCAGTCCGCGTGTCTCCTCGACGGCCTTGTCGGTAGAAGGCTTTTCGCCTAACGTCCCCTTGTAGACCTGTGAGCTGACGGTATTGTCCACGTCATGCGGAAAGTTTCGGTTCTCCGAGGCTCTGGAGAGGACATAGGAGCGGGCTGCAATCGCCTGGGCCTTCAATGCCTCCGGATGCCAGGCATGATTGACCTCGTGGGGCAAAACACCCCGCAGGTACTCCTCGATCTCGATCCGGTTGATGATCGAGACCTGCTTCCCGACAAGGTATGCAATCACATCCCCCCGATAGCGAATCCCCTGACAGCGAAAGAGCCCGTCCCGGGGTTTCAAAATCAGGGTGGCCGAGGTCATGCTTGTCCCCGAAACACTCAACCTGTTGCTGACAACACCCAGCATGATATTGCTGGCAGCAAGATTGGTCAGGACAAGTCCACGGGCCGGCAGGATCAGGGAAACGCCACCCTCAAAGGTAAGCGCGATCCCGTTTGTCCCGGCGCTGCGGGCGATGCTGACCTTGACAAGGGCCGAATCGTTGCTCCGCCCGATCTCACTCTCGTGCAAGACCAGCTCGGCGGGCGCCGGCCCGAGGGGTTTGGCAGCGGATGAGGCCGACCATCCAATGGTGACCGTCGAGATGAGGACAACCAGCAGGATGAGCCGTACATGAACGGGCCCGAGACTGTTCACCAAAAAACTCCTGGAGCATATCGACCGCATCCATATCCATCGGAACGTTCGACACAGTATTGAAGGTTACGCAGAATATCCAACGATCCACCCTCTGAATGCCGTGTTCCAATCAGCCGGCCTAAGCCACTCCTGATCGTTGTGTATCCATTGAAAGATAGCGCTAGAGCGGACGGATCGACAGCCCATTTGTCAGAGGTAGTGGGGGGTTGCCTCTCACAGCAAGTCGCCCTGGAGCGGTTCGCGCCAGGCCAGGCCAAGATGCTCGTAGGCGCGGCGCTGGGCCACACGGCCGCGCAGGGTGCGCTTGATCATCCCGAGCTGGATCAAAAACGGTTCGTAGACGTCGGTCAGGGTCTCGCGATCTTCACCGACCGAGACAGCCAGGGTCTCAACCCCGACAGGGCCGCCCTCAAAATCCTTGATCAAAACTTCTAGATAGCGCCGATTCATCGCGTCCAGCCCGAGAGCATCGATTCCGAGGGTTGTCAAGGTTGCATCCACAAAGCTGCCATCCATCACACACATTCCGCTGACCTGCAGAAAATCCCGCAGGCGGCGCAACAGGGTATTGCAGATCCGCGGCGTGCCCCGCACCCGGGAGGAGAGAACCTCGATCCCCTCATCATTGACGGCCAGATCCAGGAGGGCCGCGTTGCGCCGGATGATCCGCCCGATCTCGGCCGGGCTGTAATACTCGAGGCGGTTGACGATCCCGAAGCGGGCCATGAAGGGTGCCGAGAGCAACCCGGTCCGGGTGGTCGCCCCGATCAGGGTAAAGCGTGGCAGGGGAAGCCTGACCGTCCTGGCACCGGCGCCCTGCCCGATCACGATATCGATGGCAAAATCTTCCATCGCGCTGTAGAGGGTCTCTTCGATGGCGGCCCTGAGTCGGTGGATCTCGTCGATAAAGAGGACGTCCCGCTGTTCAAGTCCGGTCAGGATCGAGGCCAGATCCCCGGCCCGCTCGAGGGCCGGCGCCGTGGTCATCACTATATTGACGCCCATCTCCTCGGCCATGATGCGTGAGAGGGTGGTCTTGCCCAGCCCGGGTGGACCGTAAAACAGGACATGGTCCAGCGCCTCGCCCCTGGCCCGGGCCGCGCCGACATACACGGCGAGGTGACTGACGAGCTGTTCCTGTCCGACAAATTCGCCCAACGAATGCGGCCGGAGGGCGAGATCGGGCTCGGGCTTTTGCCCGCTCTCGAAATTGACGGACTCAGACATGGCGCAGGGCCTTGGTAATCAGTTCCTGGACTGATGCGCCCTCGCCGCTCTCCCTCAGGGCGGCCTGAACCGCGGCCCGCGCGGCCACCGGGGAAAAGCCGAGCGAAAGCAGGGCTGCATTGGCGTCCGCCGCGGCCGAACTTTCAGGAGCGGCAGTCTGTCCGGCGACCGTGCCGGGTTCGGCTCCCGTCCCTTCGACAGCGAGATCGTCCAGCTTCCCTTGCAATTCAAAGACGAGTTTTTCGGCGGTCTTTTTCCCCAACCCGGGAACGGAGGAGAGCAGGCGCACATCTCCCTGAGCGATCGCCCGCACGAGGACAGACGTTTCGAGTCCGCTCAAAATCCGCAGGGACTGTTTGGGACCGATCCCGGAAACGGTCATCAGGCGACGGAAGACGGCCCGCTCGGGGCGGGTATGGAACCCGTAGAGTTCCTGGGCGTCCTCGCGCTGGATGTGGACAAGAAAAAGCTGGCACTCTCCGCCGATGGGCGGCAGGGCGGCCATGGACGCGGGCGTGACCGCCAGCGACCAGCCAAGCCCGCCGGCCTCGACGACAGCCCGCCCGTCAGACAGCCCTTGATAGATCCCCCGGATGTACTCGTACATGCTCACCTCAGGAGACCGGGCTGCCGGCCGGCGCATTGTTGTCCGGGCTGACAAGCTCAAGCCGTCCCTCTGGAGTCTCGGCACAGAGGATCATCCCCGAGGAGAGTTCGCCCATCATCTTGCGTGGCTTGAGGTTGGCGACCACAACCACCCGGCGCCCGGTCAGCTCTTCGGGGGCGTAGTGGGCGGCGATCCCCGAAAGGATCGTCCGGACACCGAGGGCGCCGAGATCGACCTCAAGCCGGAGGAGCTTGTCCGAGCCCTCCTTGCGGGCAGCCGTGCGCACGGCCCCGACAACAAGCTGGACCTTGGCAAAATCATCGTAGACGATCTCACTTGTCCCGCTTTGGGCCGGCGCCTTTTCGGGGGTGGGCGATGCCGCCGGGGCTGTGGGTACAGGCTCGTCCTCGCGCAGGAGGGCCAGTTCTTCGGCGATGGTCTCGTCCTCGATCTTGCGGAAGAGGACTTCGGGGGTCCCCAGGGCTGCGCCTTCCGGCAAAAGATGTGTCCCGCCAGCCGCCCAGTCCAGCAAAGTCGCAAGCCCCTCATCACCCAGCATGGTGCAGGTTCTCCGGGCCGAGTCGGGCATAAAGGGCCGCATCAGGGCGGCCAGGGTCAGCGAAAGCTGGACCGTCACATACATGGCTGCTGCGCAGTCCGCGGGATTGTCCTTGCGGCTCTTCCAAGGGGCGCGCTCGTCAAAATAGCGGTTGCACTCACGGGCAAAGCTCATCAGCTCCTCGATCGCGCGGCGGAAGGTACAGGCGGCTATGGCCTCGCCCACCCGGCTTGTGGCCTGGGCCCTGGACTCGAGCATGGCCCGGTCACGTTCGCTCAGGGCTGCCGGTGAAGGCACTCGCCCGTCAAAATTTTTCACCACAAAGGTCAGGGCACGGTTGATGAAGTTCCCCAGGGTATCGGCCAACTCGCTGTTGTTGCGGGTCTGGAAATCCTTCCAGCGAAATTCGGAGTCCTGGTTTTCGGGCATGGTGGCCGCGATCACATAGCGGATCACATCGGCGGGATAGCGGGAGAAGAAGCGCTCCGGCTCGACATACCACTTCCCGCTGGTTGAAAACTTTTTGCCTTCGTAATTATAGAACTCGTTGGCCGGGACATTGTCGGGCAGGATGTAGTCGCCAACACCCATCAGCATCGCCGGAAAGACAAGGGTATGAAAAACGATATTGTCCTTTCCGATAAAATGCACCAGACGGGTCCCGGGATCGCACCAGTACTTTTTCCATTCGTCAGGGGTCCCGCGTTTTTCGGCCCACTCGATGGTCGAGGAGATATAGCCGATCGGGGCATCAAACCAGACGTAGATCACCTTGCCCTGTGCATCGGGCAGCGGAACAGGGACGCCCCAGTCCAGATCACGGGTCACCGCCCTCGGCCTGAGCCCTTCCTTGAGCATCCCGCCGGGACCACTCTTGACGTTGGCCTTCCAGTCCGTCTTGCTCCCGAACCAGCGTTCGAGATCGGGCTGGAGGATGTCGAGCCGTAAAAACCAGTGCTCGGTCTCACGGACTTCGGGCACCCCTCCGCAGAGTGTGCAGCGCGGATCCGTCAGGGTCATCTGGTCAATCCAGCTCCCGCAGCGCGGACACTCGTCCCCGCGGGCATTTTCCTGTCCGCACTTGGGACAGGTCCCGGAGATGTAGCGATCTGGAAGAAACATCTTGTCCTTGGGACAGTAGTACTGCTTTTCGCTGGCCTTGGTAATCAGCCCCTTGTCATTGAGTTTTGTGAAAAACTCCTGCGAGAGGGTGTAGTGATGGGGCTTGGTGGTTCTCGAAAAATTGTCAAACGATATATCAAAGCGCTCGAAGAGCCGCCGGATCACCTCGTGATACTTGTCCACCACGGCCCGTGGTGTCGTGTTCTCCCTCAGTGCGGTGATTGTCGCAGCCACCCCGTGTTCGTCAGTTCCGCAGATGTAGACCACATCCTCACCGACCAGGCGAAGGTAGCGCACGTAGATATCGGCCGGGAGATAGGCCCCGGCAATGTGGCCAAAGTGAAGCGGGCCGTTGGCGTACGGCAGGGCACTGGTTACGAGATGGCGTTGTCTGGGCATGGTTCTTTCCTCATCACGGGCTTTTCCAAAGATAGCCACAAGACCCCCGCCAGGGCAGTCCCCGTTTTGACCGGTTACAGAAGCCTGATCCCGGGTTGCCCGCATTCACTGGAGTACACAGCTCTCTGCCGGAACTGAAGGCTCATCCGCCGGACTGGAGACTGTTCCCCGGAAGAACTCTCAAATATAGTAGAATGGTTTTTTGTGACAGGTCAGGACGTAGTGGGCATGACAATTCTTGCATCGTCCGGAGACCGGTTGATCCGGAAGATCGACGGCACACCAGGGACAATGCGGAAGACTGCCGGAGGTTCTGGCAACATGGACCTTCCCCGAAGCCTTGTCCCAGAAAAACGGCGCCAGCGCAAGTTCATGCACAAGAGCCAAGGCTTCACCAACCTGCTCCGGCGTGGCAGAAAACACGTGTGCAAGCTTCTCGAGATCGGTCATGACGCCCTCGCGCCGGGCTTCCATCAGCCAGACGGCCATCCTCGCCACAAGACCGGGCTGGATACCCTCGCCACGTTCCCGCAACCCGAACCAGAGAATCCCCCCTGCACACAAAAAAACGGGTAGAGCCACAAGCAACAGGCCGCGCCAGCCGAGGACAACCCCGGCAGCAGCCACCAGAACGACGGACAGGTAGAAAGGAAGAAGCCCGAAAACTGCCCGGAAGATGCGGATTCGCGTGACCAACTGCATTGAGGAGGAACTCCTGTCATCGTTCAGGTGTAGAGCATGGTCCCGCAGAGACCGCAGACCTTTTCAACGACCATGGTGTCGGAAAGAATCGCTCCACAGACGGGGCAGCGCCGGTTGACAACCGGCTGATCCGAGAGAACCATCCGCATCCTCTCGGTATCGAGATAGCCGAGATGGTACTCCTCGGCCATGTAGCGGTCGAGTTCGGCCAGAACCTCATCCAAGGGAAGGGCGGCTGCAGCGGCCCAGGGCAGAATCTCGAGTTCGCCGCCCGCGAGAAGCCGGTCGATGGCAAACCGCATCCGCCGCTGGTTGATCCCCCCGCGACCCGAGAGCAGCCAGGCCGCACGGTTGAGACTGAGGACGAGAACGAAAAAGGAGACAAGCAGGAGCGCCATGGCCGCCTTTTGATCGCCACCCGCCAACCAGTTCCTGGTCAACAGCATCCCGATCGACGCGATAAAGGCACCCGGCAAAAGAAGATCCGGGGTGGTCAGGCGATAGATAAGAGGCCTGTAGAGCATCGCCCGCAGGCCCGGTGTCAGCGGGAGCTGTTCGTTGACTCGTCGAAACATGCTTGAAATCTACATCTTCCCGGATGGAAACGGCCATGGGCGTATTCGAAAGGCCTGTCCCCCGGGAAAACCATCCGGAAAGGACTGCAGTCCGATGGGTCTCGGGGTGCGTTGACACGGAGGCCCCTGCGGGGTAGACTTGAGTACAGTTCACGACGGAGGGGCCAAGGGGCATGAGAAAATCACTCTGGATTCTGGCGCTTGAGCTGGTGTCCTCTGCCATCTATACAGCCATCGTTGTTCCTCTGACCGTACCGCCCGGCCATATCGGGATCATCCAGTCAGACGCGTTCGGTCCTGTCGAGGCGATCGTCGATGCCAGCGGAGCCCATCTAGTCTGGTCCCGCCTGATCCCTGGAGATACCCGGATCCACATCTTTCCCGAGGGACGCCGCCTGACCCGGCGCAGCATCCGTATCGTCCTTCCGCCGGGCAATCTCCCCGGTCAGACAAATACCCACGACTTTACCTGCGTGCTGGACTGCTCCATCGGGTACACCGTCGTCCGCACTGCCCTTCCGGCCCTTCTCAAGGCCGGTGTCACCAATGCGGACGTCATTCTGACCAGACTGGCCGACCGGATTGAACCGGTCATCCGCCATGCCCTGATCCGCGAGACCGAGACGGCGCTCCTGGCCGAACAACCGCCCCGTCTTGTCTCTGCTTCCCAAACCGCGCTCTCCAACGAGGCGGCCCCCCAGGCCAATGCCTGGCTGGCCGGCTTTGGACTTCCTCCGGCCGAGATCAGTATTTCGTGGAAAACACTGCCGGATCCGACAGCCTATATGCGCATGCGAATGGCCATCGCCCAGGCCATTCCCGAGCTGACCGAACAGATCCGGGACTGGCACCGCGTCGGTGCCAAGATCAGCCGTGATACCCGGACCAGCGCCCGCGAACGGGACAGCCTGCGGGACATCGCCAAGCTCGTCCACGAGTACCCCAAAGTTCTGGAGTATCTGGCCATCACCGGTCTTTCGGACAAAATCCGTCTTGCCGTTTTACCTTCCGGCAACAGCGTTCCCATGGCCGAACAGCTCTGGCCGGATGTCCTTGATGTCGTCCGGCAGTCTCTCCGTCTGGCAACGGAATCAGCTGGAACAAACCGGAGTACCCTCGCAACGAATGCGGGAACAAGGGGGAAATGATGACTGCGAACAACGAGAATAACCGTCGTGCCTATATCCGCCACCCTGTCTTTGTCCCGCTGAATGTCATCGAGGAGGGGGCATCCGACAGTGACTCGAGTACAGTCAACATCAGTGTTGGCGGGCTCCTCTTTTTGCATTCCAGAAAACTCGCTCCGGGGGCACGGGTCACCATCACCATCCCCTTTGCGGTCCTCAAGGAACCGGCGGTTCTCCCTGCCACCGTTGTCCGCGCGACCCCCGTCGATCACGGCTTTGAAATCGCCGTCTCCTTCAACAACGAGGAAACCGCTCTCAGGGCCAGGCTTGTGGAGCAGATCGTACGGATTGACGACTACCGCCGTTCCCGCGGGATCGAGGATTTCGATGCGGCCGCAGATGAATGGATCCGCAAGTACTCCGAGAATTTCCCGTACGACTGACTCATCTTTGGCTCAACACAGGGCACGGCACTCTCCCGGTTCAGACCCCTGAAACAGACACAATGCAAAGAACCCGGCAGGAAAATGCCGGGTTCTTTGCATACCGCGAGCGACTCTTCAGACGCTGCTCACTCCTGGGTCAGAAGGATAATCTCGACCCGGCGATTCTTGGCCCGCCCACTGATCGTCCTGTTGTCGGCGGCGGGCCGGCTCATTCCATACCCGATCCAGGATATGGAACGCGGATCGGTTCCCATGGCCTTTGTCAAGAAATTCGCCACCACATTGGCCCGCTTCCGTGACAGATCCAGGTTGTAGCCCGGATCTCCTGTATTGTCGGTATGTCCCTCGACGCGGATCTCGAATTTCCCGGACTGTATGATTCTCTCTGCAAGGCCCATGAGCGTCGCTCTGGCATCCGGCTTGAGGGTGAATTTGTCGGTATCAAAGAGGATATCACCCAATTCGACAACGATCCCCCTCTTGTCCCGCTTGACGGTGATCCCGTCGCCCTCGCGGCCCTTGAGGGTATCGGTGATCCGGTCTGCTTCCTTTTCACCGACGGGCTTGATCCGTTCAAATGCGGCGCTGGAGATGCCCTTGAACTCGTGCACTTCGCCGTTCAGCAAATGGAAGATAAAATGGAAATCCTCGTTCATGCTGACGGGAAGACCCTTTTCGATATCCCAATAATAGAGCTGGATGCAGGATCCATTGATGCGCTGGGGGGCCCGCCGCATCCTCTCGAGCTGGTACTCATACCGTTGACGGAGAGCCGCATGCCGGGCTGGATCATTCCTGTACTTGGCAAGATCCTGGTTGGCACGAGTCACATACTGGTCCAGATCGATATCCCCGTAATGGCTGAAGACGTACGTTATGGAAAAGAGTGCCAGACGCCGACCCTCGATGACACGGTCCCCGACGTAGATATAGCGGGCCTTGATGGGAATCCGATACGCACTGGTCAAGCCGTATTCCTTGAGATCGTGCACCTCGTGGGCATCGGCCTGCCACATCTCGCCGGGGGCGATATCCTTTTCGGGGAAAATCGGGACATCGCGTACCACCGGCATGAAGTAATCCCGGTCGATGGTGTATTTCCCCAACCTGTCCCGCCAGAACTCGCTGGGATAGACTTCCTTGAGGGCGAACGGCTCGTTGGTGTGCCCGACCTCCCGCTCGAAATACTGGAACTCGCCCTTGTAGAGCCCGGACTGGCCGTTGCTGCTGACGGCGATCGTTTTCAGAACCGCCTTGTTCCGGATCTCGATCGTGCTGTGGTATCGACCGTTGAGAAATCGTTGCTCATTGACATAGGACAAAACGCGATAGGCTGCATCCTTCTCGACGGCCCAGCGGAAGACGACGGCCTCAAGACTCGTTGCGGACAAGAGCAGGAACAGCACAAACAGCAGGCTGATATATGGACGCTTCATCTGGTTCTCCTTGCTTTCAGGAAAGACACCCCCTCAGGCAGGGAATCACCTGAACGCAGCGGGCGGGCGAAGCCTCTCTTCAAGTATCGGCAAAACAAGCCGGCCCGGCCCTGAAGAAACTACTCCCCCGCTGCCCGTTCCTTCCTGATGAAGAGGTTGTACAGAAAGGACAGAGCCAATCCGAGGAGGAACCCGTCGACGAGGGCATAGAGGGTATTCACCATGATGAATCCGAAGGCCTGCGTCCGTTCAAAAACGGTTGGGTGCAGCGAGATAAAAAGATCCAGCGCAAGCTTTCCGAATCCGGTCGCCGTATTCCAGATCGACAGAACAAGCACCAAAAACCGGACA